>ERZ1034680.311-NODE-311-length-27059-cov-43.837024_pt1 | contig 27059 bp, 36 predicted proteins | sample MGYA00520639_ERZ1034680 | MGnify/ENA primary metagenome ERZ1034680 (study PRJEB33766, sample SAMN09781760) | gut metagenome | biome: gut microbiome | host: Homo sapiens | place: Madagascar | study: EMG produced TPA metagenomics assembly of the PRJNA485056 data...
AGATTGGCTCATCGGGCTACTCTGCTCAGATTGGCTCATCGGGCGACTCTGCTAAGATTGGCTCATCGGGCGACTATGCTAAGATTGGCTCATCGGGCTACTCTGCTAAGATTGGCTCATCGGGCTACTATGCTCAGATTGGCTCATCGGGCGACTATGCTAAGATTGGCTCATCGGGCGACTCTGCTCAGATTGGCTCATCGGGCGACTCTGCTCAGATTGGTAGCACTGGAGAAGATTCCGTTATCATGTGTGCTGGCAATAGTTCAATAGCAAAAGCAAAGGTTGGTTCATGGATAACGCTGGCAGAATGGAAATGGAGTGATGAGAAAAAACATAATGTTCCAGTATGTGTTAAAACTGAGTACGTAGATGGAGTGAATATCAAGGCTGATACTTGGTATCAACTTAAAAACGGAAAGTTTGTTGAAGTTAATGAGTAACTAACCACCCTCTCCTGTAAAAGGGAGAGGGTAAAAAGAAGAGAATATGAAAACAGTAGATTGGGAACAGCGTAGATATGAGATTATGAAAGAGGTTTTGCCTTCTATTTTAAACAAGGTAGAAATAAGTAAAATAAATTTTGCCGTATCACTTTCCATAAATTGCGCAAACATTGTAATTCACAGATTAAAAACAATGAGATAAGCAATAAGTATATGGCACAAGAAGGATGGATATGCCCTAGATGCGGAAAGGTAAACGCACCTTGGGTAATGCAATGTTCCTGTAATAGGGACACTCAGATATTACCTAAAGTCGGTGCTCCTTACTATGAAGGAGACCAAGCAACGTGTAACACAAAGGAGGATAAGCAATGAGTAAAGAAAAAGCGATAGTTCACATAAATAATGTGTCCAAGCTGATTGGCTCAAAAAGAATAAAATTGAGTGAAGGTATGGCAATTCATATTCAAAACGAGTTAGTCTTGGCACTTAAAGAGTTGGAAGATGTGTAAGAAATGATATTTAATCAAAGTGATTATGGATAAGAAGAAAGTTGAAAAGCTGATAGAGAAAACTATCCGTTTTACAAAAGTTACAGATGATGACTACATACAAGGAAATGTAAAAAGTTACATCATAGACACATTGCAGGTAGTCTTGAAGGAAATCTCCAAGTCTGACTGGGTATCTGTTGAGGATGGGTTGCCACCTTATGGAGAAGAAGTCTTTGTAACAAGCAAGATGGCTCCTGATAATGTTTACAAAAACAGAAGAGTGGAATGCACTACCGTCCCAAAAGATGGTAATGACTTTATCATTTTATGGAAAGGGAGAATGGCTCGTATCACTCATTGGAAACCTATTGAAAAGTTGGAGGATTAATTATGAATAAAGAAAATATAAAGAAATTAATACAGAAAGCTGAGGAAAATGTTTATGCAATTAATTATAAATATTTAACTACCAATGTTGATGATAAATTAATAGCTGCTATTGAATACATTATTCAAGCACTTAAAGGTCTTAAAGAGTTGGAGGATTAAGTATGGAGAAAATTTATAAAGGCGAAATTCAGAGATTGTTTCCAATTTTAGAGGCAATTAAAGAAGGCAAGACCATTCAGTGGAACGATATGGGCGTATGGTGTGATATTGATGGTGACGATGAGGGCTTTGTCCTTGATACATTGATAGGAATAACTGATTGCTATCGTATCAAACCAGAGTCAAAGTATCGCCCTTTTAAGGATGCAGAAGAGTGCTGGGAGGAAATGATGAAGCATCAGCCGTTCGGTTGGGTGAAGTTGAAAGATACAGAAAGTGGGTATTACATGCCTAAAGGTATTGCAAGTCAAGTAGTAATTGGATTTAATGAAATTCCTTTTAGCTATAAAAAAGTATTTGAAGATTACACCTTTGCCGACGGAACTCCTTTTGGCGTAAAAGTGGAGGAATAGTTATGGCACTACCTAAAAATTATAGTATATGGCTTGCCGTTGATTACGATGGTATAGAAAAAGCTTTTTGGAATAAACCAAAAAGATGTGAGAAGCATGGAGAATGGTGGGGTGATAAAATGGTTCTTCCAAAGGGCAGTATAAAGAAACTCATCGGAAGAGAATTATCTTGGAGTGATGAGCCAGTAAAACTTAAAGAAGATTGATATGGAAGAATTATTAAAGGCATTATTGGATGTATATATTCCAGCATTAAATGCTAATTGCAAGAAAACGTTTGCATTCTTAGATGAATACGTTCCTCCACCCACAAGGAAGGAGAGACGTAAACGTGAAAGAGAACTTAAAAAGAAGTTTCCTTTAGATTTGACTATGTTTATAGAAGTACATAGAACTTAAAGAAGAATAGTTATGGCTGATAAAAGTTTAATGGAAGAAATGCTCCCGATGAAGATTAGTAATTGGGAGTCTATAGAGTATAGTGAGGGACTTAATTGTCCTAATGAGGAGTGTGATAATAAAAGCTGTAGTTGCCACGCTAGAAATATTATCGGATGGTGTGATACTCCTCATGGCTATATGATGGTCTGTGAGTGCAAGAAGTGCTTCACTAAGTATCGCTTTCATGGAACAATAGATGGCAAGTTTGATTTTGAAAACTTTGCTGACAATTTCCTGATGCGTGTTGAAATGGAAAAAGAAAAATTATAGCTTATGAAAATAGAAGATATCAAGTTCAAGGCTAAACGTCTTGACAATAACACTTGGGTAGAAGGTTACTTCTATGTTGAATGTGGTAACACTTACATCATCGAGGATAGGCAGAGTGAATCAATGCTTAATAGAAATGAGGCACATCAGGTTGACGCTTCTACCGTCTGCCAGTTTACAGGACTGAAAGACTGCAAAGGAAAAGAAATCTTTGAGCACGACCTAATACATTTCGTAGGGTTTAGCTATACTGCAGAAGTGATTTGGTCGGAAGGTAAATACTCTTTTATGGTGGTCTGCTATAATAAACATTCTTATAGGCTTCACGATGTTATAGAAGTTTGTAGGATAGAAAGAATTGGTAATAAATTCGATTAAAAGAAATAGCTTATGAAGAATAAGATTTTAAACTTAATCAAGTCAGCCGTTTGGTTCGTCTTTTGTTTGCTTGTAGGTGCATTGATACTTGATGGTGTTCGCTCTTTGGCTAATAGCAATGAACCTGCGAAAGAATTTAGTACAACAGTATTTACTAAGAATGGGCATGACTATCTGTTTGTGGACACGAAACATGGTGTTTGCGTTATCCACGCTGAGAGTTGTCCTTGTCGTAAAAATAAGTAGTTATGGACAAAACAGATTTACATTCATCATTACTCTTCCTAATGCTTAAACTGGAAGAGGCAAAGAGCAACCCAATGCAAGACAAGAACTTTGTTGCTGCATTGACGGAAGTGCTCAGATATTTCCGTGATAACGGAGAGTTGAAGAAAGCCTATGAAAGCCAAAAGGATTCATTGGCAGATATGGCTAATAGCCCTTGGGTGAAACTGGTAATTGGCATGCTTACCTCAAAAATGCAAGAAGACAAAGTTGATGCAGAGTTACCAGACATTGATGCTCTAATAAAGGAGAGTACTTCTGATGAGTTCATCGAAAAGAAAATCAAGGATATTCTTGGCGATGATGTGGCAGACGGAAAAAACAAAGAATAGTTATGCTCGACAAAATATTTAATACTTTAGTAAAGCTTTTCATCAGTGTGATTATCTTATCTGGAATACTTCAAATGTTTGAGATTAAAGAAAGAAGTATTACTGCAGTTATTCTTACTATTGGTGTCTGGCACTTTGCTGAATGGGCTATTGACAATTACAATAAGTGAGCAACGAACAATCCCCACCTAGCTTCACAGCCGGGTGGGGATTTTTTGTTAAAGACGATTAATGTAATTAAATTCAACCCTATGAAAAAACTAAAAAAGTAAAATTAAATCAACTTATCTATGTATTTATCCAAATCCTTTTCGTACCAAATCAGTTCGGTCCATCCTTTGCGCTTCTGTCCTTTTGGAAGTCTTCCTTCCTTGACCAACCGGTCAAAGGTAGCCCTGGAAACACGGACATAACTGCAAGCCTCAGCCTTGCTGATCGGTTCATCCTTATTGGCGATTTCGTGCAAGAACTTCAACATCATGTTATTTTGGAGCTTGTTGGTCAAGCATCTTCCACTTTGAATGCGCTCGTGAAATTCCATCAGGAGCGAGTCTATCATCTTGAGTTCTTCACTAATCTCAGCCATACGCTAGCATTTTTTATTATGATACCAGAAGGCAAACCCAATTCCGACAACAACCACTAAGAAGAGAAAGGCTATATAGCACCTTCCTAGCGTCATGAGCCTCTGCTCGCTCTTGGTAAGCGTCCGCTCACATGGCACAGGAACCTCAATAGAATCATGCCTAAAGATAGTGTCAAGCTTCACCTTATATATATTATGGTAGCGGTCCCGATAAGCAACCTTGCTAATCACCACCGTATCACCCTTCTGAAAGACATGTACAGAATCCTTCATGTATATACTATCCGTCTTGGCAACTGTGTCGGTTCTCACGATGTATTCCGTGTGATATTCGGGAACCTTGATGTATTCCTTCGTCTTGCAGCCAGTAAAGGCTAGCAGGATAATACCAACAACCAAGGCTATACACGCCCATTTCCAAAACCTAATATCATACCATTTCATGCGCATAACTCCTTTTTCCAAATTCTTAGCCATCTGTTTCGGTCTTCCAGTCCGTTTGTTCCACCGTTCACTCTTCTGGTGATCGCCTCAAAGGCATCCTTGTCGGCAAGAGCATTCAGTTTATGCTTCATCCACCACCACATACCGCTCTTGATGGCACCAATCGGCTGCTCCAGCAATTCTGGATTCTCCATGATGTCGCCCTTGCAATATCCCGATTTCTGATAAGCCTTGTAATTGCTCTTGCCTGTAAGATGAAGCAATCCACGACCCTTGTATTTCTCACCGTCTCCAGCCTGAGTATTGCCAAGCATCTTGCCGAGTCTTCCCTGCTCATATTTCTTGAAATACTTTGATCGTCCTTTCTCTCTCAGATATATCAAGCCACCAGTCTCATGACAGCATTGAGCCATAAAATGTGCAGCCCTCAGAGGGGTGTTGATTTCAAAAACATCAAGATAGATGTTGATATAATGTAGCAGAATGTCAACTTTGTCAACATTCCCTACAGCATTTATCATTTGTTTCCTCGTAATCTTCATGCCTTTGCCTCCTTGTCTGCTTCCTTCATTATCTCCATAAACGCCCTAGCCAGATCTTCCTTATTCTCTAGGAGTATACTCACCGTTTTTTCCTGCTTCCGTATCTCAGCCTTCTGCCAGCTCTTTTCCCTCACGCTCACGAACTCGCAGAAGACGCAATAGCCAACCCAAATCATGGAGAAAATCGGGAAGGGGAGAACCGTACAGGCTATCAGGTCTATGCAGACCGTTACCATGAAAGGAGAGAAGTACTTCCTCGCCTTGTCGCAAGTCTTCTTGAATCCTGTACTTGTCGTAGCCAGTCCGTTCTCTTTCGCTTTCTTGATGCCGAAGAACAGGTCCACGCCCATAGAAATGATAAGAGCACCCATACAGATGGCAATGATTAATGCCGACCTATACAGGTGCTCTTGCAAGAATGTATGAATTATTTCAGCCATATATCATTTATTTTTGATTAATGGCTACAAAGTTACTGGTCTTCCCAATACGTTTTGCGGTGTTCCAAACTAGCTATTCATGTACCACCAGATTTTATCAGTAGGGTGGTTTGTTGACTCGTCGCAAAGGAAACTGACAGACAGTTCAGAAATCCTTTTCCTTGTCGTTTCCTTGCTTTTGGACCATCTGCCTACCACGTCAATGTGGTCAGCATACATCTTGTTCATCGTCACTGCAAAATCCCAGAAGTTGTAGTCAGGAATGTCCCAAGCCAGGCGATCGTACTCCTTCTTCAGCTCCTCAAAGTCAAAGTAAGGCGCATACTCCTTGTGTACATCACTGTCAAAGTAGTAGATGTTCGCAATGCAGGCTCTTCCTGAGTGCTCATCGAAGTGATGTCTTCTCTCCATCCAGTATAGGAGATTACGTTGAACGATTTGCTCTTCTTCCTCTGTGAATCCGCATTCATCGTTTTGTAGCATGTGGAATGCAGATTTTGCTACGTGATAGAGCGATTTTGATAAATCCATAAGCGTATAGCATTAAAGTGAATATAATGAACACATGGTGCATTTCCAGTTGCTCTGGAGTGATGAGCCAGTGCTGATAATACAGTCTGATGGCATTGATGCCCAAGAAATAGAAGAACGGAATGCGATATATCCAGCAGTATCTGAAAAAGAAACTCACGGGAATCATGGATAAAGGCATATAGATATACGCCAGCACGTAAATCCAGATGATGCAGTTACCGTTGTAGTCGGTATCTGTGATGGTAGGTCTAGGGATAATGCCCATAGTCCCATACTCCATACCAATGACCAAGCATCAACAGTATGGGTGCCCACTTTGCTAGAAGTTCATAGAACCTCCAAATCTTCCTACTCAATAAGCCTTCCATAACTAAGGCTTTCTCCTCTTCCGAGAGAGGTGTTTCCTGTTTTGTTCTCATTTTGTTATGATTTTATGGTTTAATTTTACTTTTTGCTAACTTTTTCTGAGATTTGCATCTCATTTTGTTGCAAAATTAAGCTTTTTCTTTCGTAATGCCATGAAAATCGGCCTAATATTAAACTTATTTAAATCTTTATACGCTTATTTGGTTAGAATCTAAATAAATTGTATATTTGCACCATCTTAACTAGCGTGTTTATGACGAAGACAAATTTCGAACTGATTGAAAGACAGAGGGATGACCTGATGAAGGCGTATCGGGCTATAGCCCCTACCTGCCATTCACAGCAGGAAGCATACGAGAAGGTGGTGAAATCGCCAGCTCCGAGATATTATGTATCTCCCAAGCAGGCGTACAGAAAGCTTGAAAAAATGGTTGTTGGTGATTTCTCAACCGTTGACAACATGAAGCCCAACAAGAGGAGAATGTATTACTCCTTGTATGATAAGCTGATGGAAATGTCACAGAAAAAAGAGTTCCTTGGGAAATCGCTCTGGTTCATTTGTCAGTTCTTGGTGAGTGAGCCTGCGCCGGAATTCTTCATCAAGCCAAAGAATATGATGTTCATCTTCAATTATTGCAAAAGATATGGAAAGAGTTATAGGGAAATGGACCTTCGTAAGAAGAAACTTTCTGATCAAGCTGATTCTTAGTCTTGTCTGCTTGGCTCTATGCACGCAGCACGTAGGCTTCTATCAGGGTTGCCCGATTGAAAATCATTTCGTCTACAGCTTCTTACATGTCAACTTATTCCATCTGCTCATCAATCTGATGGTGCTTTGGAGTATAAAGAACAAGATAGATGTAACCCTTTCGTTCGTGGCAGCAGTAGCAGCCAGTTTCCTGCCCATGTTCGTTACAGAGCCGACAATGGGGTTGTCGGGGTTTCTCTTTTCTGCATTTGGCATCATGTGGGGAAAGACCGGCAGGTGGAAAGAGGCTACCAAGAAGGCAATGCCGTTCATTCTCTTTACCATGCTGTTGAATGATGTCAATGGAACTCTACATCTATATTGCTTCTGGTTAGGGTATTCTATAGGATTTCTTCGTAAAATGTTTCATAGGTTTAGTTGATTTTTAGTTATTAACTGCGAAGGCGACTGCTCATCACGAGTAGCCGCCTTCTTTTATGTTATCAACTTATGGAAAAAGAATTTTATCTTATTTTGTCTTCTCTTCTGTTCTGTACCTCAACAATGCTTCCTGCAAAGGAATCTGTTGCCTTGAAGTTCGTCAACGCATATTTGAACGTGAAGTATTTCCAAGGCTTGCCACCGAGCGAAATCAATTTACACCAGTGCTTGCAGTCGTTGCTTCCGTAAATCTCCATGGCTATCTTTCCGTTATCGGAATCAAACAGATGCTTCACTGCTCTGAGTGATTTCAAGTTCATGCTACCGCCCAGCTTCAATGGTCTGGTAGTGAAGGAGCCTCTGTAGTTGTCCGTATCATCGTTGATGTCTGGCTTAGCCATGAGCGAATATACATTTCCGTCGATGTCTTGAATTAGGTTGTCGGGATAATCGTTCACTACAGCCTTCGCCATCATTCCGCTGTTCGCTATAGAGAAAGTCTTGTCTACCATATTATATATATATTGGTAGCCCTTGTCTTGGCTGAATATTCTCAACAGGGAATCCCGATAATCGTAGGCGATAAGACAATTCGCCAAAAACTCCAGAAACTTTCCATCACCCACGGATATGAAGTTTCTTGGTGTTCGTCCTCTCAGCTGTTCGCTCATGCACGCTACCTGACCACCGCTAGAAGCCATCAATCCTCTCTTTGACGTAAAGTATACCAGTCTGTCTGTAGGCACGAATGGCGAATCTTCATTACATACTTCTCTTGAAATTGGATGGCTGGCGCTATACAAACCTTCTGAATTTACCGACATGCCGTAGATTCCTTCGTCCGTAAATACAATCAATGGATATTGACCGAACTGTCCTTGGCTTACCGCCTCGGTGTTGGCTGCAATGCCCAATATTCTGCCGGTGCCTACTGTATTGTCTCCAGATGCTTCAAACACAAACGGGTTGTTCACGACAGACGTAAATATCTGAGAGTTCAAATCTTCATGAGCACCGTTATCAGTTGAAGGAATGCTTATGCTTGTATCCCAATTTACATCATTTTCCAGTTTTCCGAAATGGTAAGCGCCGTTCAGACGAGGATGCTGTTGCAGCTCAAATCGGATTCCTCTCTGATGCTGTGGATCATATATGATTACCTCTGATGCATTAGGGTCAGGATAATAGAACCAACCGGTAAGCGCACATGTCCTTCCGATGCCCGCCTCTGATTCTACCCATGTTGACATGGAGTTTGCTTCAATCTTCACGTAGTATTTGTATTCGTTTCGTGGTTCACCATCTAGAGCCGTGAAATGATTAAACCCATCGAAAGGCTTTCTCTTTGCGCCAAAAGAGTTCAGTCTCCCGTTGTATGCAAACATCTTGTCAAAAACGTAGTGTGCCCAGCCGTAGTAGTCATCTTTCTGCAGCTGTTCCTGTGTCTCAAGATTGGACAAAACACCGTCCTTTATTTCTGCCTTCTGTGTTGTGCCGTTCAACTTAGAAGAGTTGATTCCTATCTGTTCTATCTTATAAAACACGCTTCTGTCAAGTAGTTCTTCCCTAATATCGTCTTCCGTTTTATATTCAGGCATGATTCTCATACATGGCTCGTCTGTAGAACCACCATTTCTTGAAAATATAGATTTCTTATAAACATCGCCACTTAGGAAGTCATTAAATGCTTTTCCGTACACTTCGTCGGGATATGCAAACTTCCAGTCTTTATCCAGCTTGAATGGTTGCACGCCTTTGGTAGCAAACAGGCTGATATTCTTAACGATATCCTTCCAATCATCACTATTTGGTATAGAAATGGAATAGGAAAGAGTATAGCCGTACAGATTGATACTCGCTTCCTTTTCGTAAACATAGGAATTGCAGTTTGCTGTGACGCATGGATAGCAGACAACCGGATTTGAAATGCGTGCGTACGTTCCATCAAATAATTTAAGCGCAGACCTTACGAAAAACGGAAACAGGAAAATATTATCTTCTGCTGCTTTGTTGATAATGGAAGACACATGACCAACTACAGCTGACTGAAACAAGTTCTTGTTGTTATCTTCATCGTTGGTCACTCCATACGCCCAAAACTCTTCCTTGCTCATTGGGGGATTTGTTGTAACATTAATATTGTTCAAGCCTGTATCACCTCTATTGTTTATGTAGCGAAGCTTTTGGATTTTGCACACGTTACCATTGCCATCATATTGGATGGTTAGTTTTTTACGATTCACGAACCCTTCATATTTAATGCTTGAATCAGCTTTTACGTTTCCTGCATAAAACATATAGAAATGCACTTCTGGCTTGGGCAACTCCGTTCCTAGGTTCTTATACCTGTTTCCTTTATATTTCAGATAATGCAAGCCATCCTCTGTAGCAACAACCAGCGTATTGCCTATACTCTTGATGTCCCTTACCTTTCCAACTTCAAAACTTGCAGGAACTCCACTAGGTGGCATTTCGATTCCGTTGCTTCCTCTAACATACCAGTAGATGGTCCGGTCTTCATCGTAAGCAATGATGTTCTCATAGTCTGCCATCTTATGAACGTACATGATCTTCTGCCCCGCAATCTCACCAATCTTGACAGGATTCTGAATAGGTTTCATTTCCCCATCACGAAAGATAAAACCATCAGACTCCTGTAATTCTGAATCGTCTGAAAGCAAGTCACTCGGCACATTCGTCATTCCCTTACCAAAACTCAAAGTCTTTCTTTCCAAGTTTCTCTCCATAGCTCTAATGTTTATATTTTTGCAGCAGTATACACACCGTCACCACCGCTTCTTGTTTTTTCTTTCTTTTTCCATTGAGGCTTCTCCATGTCGTTGGCACTCACCCAAAGACCGATTGCCGTACTCATCAGAACATCATCATGATTACCGTTTCCCACGATATTACCGAGACTTCCATCATCATGTCGCTCATAGATTCTCAGCTCATGATACATTTCCTTGTCTGGCTCATCCCAGAGCATATCATCCACAAACTGCTCCAGGTTGTCAATTATCCATCCCTTTGTCAGTTTGTTTGTCTGGAAACCGTACTTGGCAAGTACATCATCAGTTACGTCTTCCGGGCTGGTAGTACGCTGATAAAGATTATCGTAGTAGTCGGCAATCTCGTTCAGGATGCTTCCGAAGTGGTCACCCTCCGTATTGTTGTTCTTCTCTCGGTCAGCCGTATTACTCTCAATCACCAGCAGGGCATCATCATAGTAATGGGCTAGGGCAGCAGCCATCCACGCCAGCTTGTCGTGTCTTACATGACCTCTGTATCTAGCTACTACCTTCGGTTTGCCCTTGACGGTCGGAATCATTCCGAATCGGTCTATCACCGTCATGACGGTATAGTCAGAAGTGGTACTCTTACCGCCAATATCCACGCTCACCAAGTACCTGTTCTCTACCTGAAGAACGTTAGGAACAGCCCAAATCTTCAAGTCTCCGTCACCATCTGTTCTGATGCTCACCTTCGATTTTTCAATAGTAGAATCATTCTTGTTTCCGTCAACAATGATGTCTGCCGTATAGAGCGGTTCACGCTTATACTTCTTCTGCAAATCATCAATACTGTACGGATTGAATACCAAGTTACCTGAGTTTCTGAAAGCATCCTCTTCGTCCACTGGCGCCTCTGTAGCACAGAAGGAATGGGTGGTAAACTTGTTGCGGAAGTTTCTGTACCATTCAATGGCTTGGAAGCAAGCACCCTTTTCCCACATTCGCCAGAAGAACTTACCAGTCTCTCGGTAGCCCTTCGGGTTGCTACTCTTGTCTCTGTTCTCCAATAGCCATCTTGCAAAGGAACGCTCATTCTTCACCTCTTCCATATCATGCTCGATGAAGAAGCAAGGAATGAACAGGAACGAATAGGCATCATTGTTCTTCGGGTCCATCGCCAACTGGCATTTTTCGTAGAAGAATCCTGAATTACCCTTGCCGGTACTCTCGAATACCTCTAGGTTATCCTCTTGGTTTCTGATACCACCCGATATTGACGAAATCACGCCCTCAGGATCATGCTCGGGAGTCTTCTTCCAGTAAGCCACCTCTGAATAGTGGGCACAGTGGAAGTTGCTACCACGCACGGAATCGAAGTTCTCGAATGAAGCCACGGTCAGCGTACTTCTTCGGATTGCCCTCATTCCGTCTGTAACTTGGAAATCGTCTGGTGAGTTTTCGTAAGGAGAGAATTGAAGCTTCGCTCCCGGTCTGCCAATCGTCCAACCCGGTTGGTTCTCCAAAGCCTTTCGATACATCGCCTTGATTTTCTTAGCTGTGTTCTTCTGCTGGGCAAGTACGATAGCATTCCAACCGTCCTTTCTGAAATCCTGCAACCATTTTATGTAAAGCTGGGTGAGGGTAGAACCACCCCATTGTCGGGCTTTCAGGATAACTACACGGATAGCCCTGCCGCTGGTTCTCAAATCCTCAAATATCTTCAAGAGTTTTCGCTGAGGATAGTTCAGCTTGAAAGGTATCATGTCACCGCTTACCTTATCCTCAATCTTGTCTGTAGCATAAAGGGCAAATTCAGGGTCTTCTCTGAATCTGACTTTCATGATTTCGAAGGTGAGCACCATTTTAAGCTGTCTGGTGTAATAGCTTTTTTCTTCATACTGCTTACCCCATACTCTGATGATGTATTCCTTCATGCTGCCCAGCTGTTTCAGTCCCCTATATAATAAGGTACGCATACATTCTTTGGGGACCCACATCTTCGGAATCATGAAGTCGGGAAGTTCCAACAGTTCACGATGCTCAAAATCATAACACCCTTCGCCCGTCCAAGGGTCGTAGGTGCCATAAATCTCATCGTACCGCCTTTTGTTCTCGGCAACGAGTTCATCAATATCTACTTCTCTAACTAATGCCATCGCCCAACTCCTTTATTTCTTCAAAATCCGCATCCATTATCTGCGGAACTTGCGTAACGTCCAAGGCATTGTTGTCTGTCTTGGTCTGTGCCAGTGCTGCCAGCTGCTTGAAGTCTTCGTCCAGTCCATGCGTCACGCTTACCTCGCTCTGTTTAGGTATCATGTGCTTGGTCAGGTCCTTGTAGATGGTGACGTATGTCTTAGGGTCATATTCTGCCAGCTGATCCATGCACTCTTCAAACTTTTCCTGATTCCTTGCCAAGAAGTCTCTGATATATTCTTTCTGCGCACTCTTCCGGCAAGGAAGAATGGTCTTGGCTTTTTCCTTCTTCTCCTTCTGAAATTCCCTTACCGATTTAAACTCGTCATATTCTAAATCTTCCATAAGCCTTCCTTTCCTTTTTATCCAAATGGTTTCAATGTATGAATCATCCCCCCTGGCTTGCTGGCATTGGCTGCTTCTAGAATCTCCAGTTCATCGTCTTCCAGCTGTGTAGCCTTGTCAACGGTCAGCGGGTCTTTACTTGTCAATGTCAGCAGGAAGTATTCATACAGTGCACCTGTTGATATATAATGATGTATTGCCTGCGCCAGTTCGTCCAGTCTTGCATCGTCCCAGTAGTCGGGCATTCTCAGCCACATTTCCTTCTCATCCCATTCCTTCAAGGCATTGTCTCTTACCATGCCCTGCGGTTTCATGACGTAGGCAGAAAGCAGTCCTTCTACCTTTTTCAGGTATTTGTCGAACCATCTGTAGAAAAGTGGTCTTTCCTGCGTGTTCTCACTTGTCGGAACGGTATTCGCTATATTTGGGTCGCTCTCCTGTCTTACTCTGCCCATCATGTGGGTTGTTGCATCTATATCATACCAAAGTTGGTTGGAATAGATAAAGATGTGCTTGTCGAAATACACATGGGCAGGACGTGGAGGTTTCGGAAGGAAAGGATTTGGCTCAGGCTTCCATCCTTTCTCTCTGAGGAAATGCGTAGGGTGTAATGAATTGAACTCCATCTTATACCTCCTTTGCTATGGTTACTTCTATTTCCTTTTTCAGATTGTCGCTGTGACGTGAGAATAATGTCACGTAAGCCACTCCAGTGTTCAGCGGTTTCAGCCAGAAGGTATGAGGCTCCTGCATTCTGTGAACTTCCAAGATACAAGGGTCGCTGCTTCTTGCCTCAATATCGTCAATAGCCCCATCGTCAATAGAGTAGGATAGGGTCACCTCATCGTTCTCTACTGCTATTGTAACGCCACCATCTGTGTCACTTCCGTCCACCTTTGCGGTCAATGTGGAAGAATAAGGAACCTTTGGGACCAACGGTCCACTCATCACGAAGCACTTTCTGATGGCTATCTCATCTGATGCAAGTGTAGCTTGGTATGGCTCCGCTTGTTTCAGGTTTGTTGTTTTCAGCCACCACTGGTGTATCATGTAGTCCTCCACGTATTTTGCTGACAGCCTTGCCAGCGCGTCGGTCAGCGTTCCGTTATAACGTCTTGATACTGATAGGGTGAACTCCACTATATCATCCGTTCTGCTTCCATAGTAGATGGCGTTGTCGCCAATAGTTTGAGGCGTTGGCACAAGATAGTCTACGAAGATGGTCTTCAATACTTCCAATGCTGTATCAAAGTCGTGGGTCAGTGTTCTTTCGTGAACCTCATCGTCTCCGGCAGCCTCGTTAAAGCTTACTTTCGCTGCTCTTTCGTCTGCCGCAGTATCTATCTTTGCTTTCAGGTAGGTTGTCGACTTTACTGCCTCCATCACTACCGATTTGATAATTTGAAATTTTATGATCATAGCTTATCCTTTTTAGTCAATTATTATTTCGCCAGTCATGTCTGTCAAACTTGTGTTGCTGCTTGCCGGTGGGGTCTTGTGAAAAACCAGCTTGATGGCGGCATTCAGATGATTGCTCATGTCGCTCTCATACTTCTTTGCCAGTTCCGGATAATTCATTCCCAGTACGGCGTTTGCCACGTAAGCCACAACATAGCCTATCAGATTCCCTTCGAATGGAACCGTTACGCTCGTCTCTGTTCCTGCCCAGCGGGAGTTGTTAATCTTGAACGTCAGGAAGTCGCCGCTATCATAATAGGTTACCAGCTGTGCCATTTCTCCCACAAAGGTTTCCACGGCGGCATTGATATATTGCTTCATCACGTCCTCTTCCGCACTTGATAGGGTGATTCCAGCAAAGGCAGTGTTCCCTTCCGGGTTCTTCTGCCTTTTGCCCATGATGGCAAGATGCTTCTTTACCGCATTCTTGACATGACTCCAGTCTATCGTTATCTGTAATTCCATACCTTATGCTGCTTGATTGTTATACAAATTCATAGCTTGTGCCACTGCGTTCTGGTCTGCACCCTGTACAACGCCATTTACTACCTGACCACCTCCTTGCTGCTGTGCCATCGCCTGTTGTTGCTGATACATCTGTTCCAGTTGTGCCTGCTGTTCCTGTACGCTGGCAAGCAACTTGTCTGCATAAGGCTTGTTTACGTTCTGCAAGTACTGAATCAGGTTGATTGCACCCATCTGCAGCAACTCCTTCAAGTCGTCATTCTGCAAAGTGTTGAAGGCAGCAGATGCAGCTGCATTCTTGATGCTTATCTTGAAATGAATGTCTCTTGCTGATAGCCTGTCATAGCTGTAGGTGTTCAGACCGTCCTTGTTGAAAATCTTTCTTCCGTCCTCGTAGAACTGTTGGATAACTGAGCACTTTTTCATTGCCAGCTTCTCCGTAAAAATCTCCATATCGGATAGGATGGTGTAGAGCGAAGTGGTTGCGTTCTGGCTCTCCTGTGCATATCTTGCAGCCGACGTACCAGCCGAAGGAGTCTTGCCCTGCAAGGCGCCGCTCACGTTTGTCACCTCTCTGATAAGGTTCAGCTCTATCTGCAAGAGTTCGTTTGTTCCGATATTCACCGCATTCGAAGTGATAATCTCTGGCTTCACGTTTGGCATCGTTCTCTTTGGCGTATAGAATATCCATCCATCGTATTCTATTGCCTCTTCCATGAACTGCTCCGGTGTTCTTCCACCCAGTACGGTTGTAGGTATCATCTTGAATCCCTTGAAGCTGCTTCTGATACTCATGTCGTTCATTACGATGAGGCGGTTGATGTAGCGCTGCTGGTCTATCACGTTGGTCATGAAAGGATGAATCTCTCCGTTGATGAACGGATAAAGCTTCATGGTGTATGGGTGACTCTTGAAATCGTAAGGAGATTCGCCACGACAGAGGACCGTACCGTCAGGAGCCATGAAGGTGTAGTACCAGTATTTATCGGAAAGCTCTTCCGATGTGATGTAGGCACGTTCTTCTTCCGGCACACCGTATTCGTCATACTGCTTCTTTCGCTTCTCGTTCTCCTGAATCAGCTTGTTTATCATTGCCGTGTCTTCCAAATCCACACGGAACCAAGCATTGTTCATGTTCTTGGCAATAGGGTCGAAACATTGCAGTCTTGGTTTGGTTTCCGTAGTCCATACCTCAATCACTCTTACGTAGTGTCTTCCCTTGTTGGTATAATCGAAGCTGAGATTTTCCAAAGCCTTCTCTTCGTTGAATTCGTAGCCATAACTGCTATCGTCTACATCATGAATGTCAAAAATCCTATTCAGATCATCAACCGTCAGTCCGTATTCCCTGCGGGCAAACTTCTGATACAAGTCTTCCTTGCTTACGTCATGCAGACAACCTATCAGACAAACGTCATTGTGTCTTGGGTCGCTTCCGCACTCAAAGAACATGTGGTCCGGTTCCATTGCGTCCGTCCAAGCGTCAGGCATTTCAAGTTCCCGGTCTTCCCAGCTCTCCCTCACAAACATCTGACCGCCCTGCAGGTAGTCCTTGATGAGGTGATTCAGTAAATCCTGCATGCCGGTGGTCTGCCAGTTGCATTGCATCGTAGCGCTCATCATGTCGCTCAGTTGTCGGGAGTCATTATCTCTTGCAAAGCAGACGGGTTCCGTTCCCTGCTTGGCGTAGAGACCGGCAATAGATTCCAAGATACTTATCATGATGTTGTTGCTCATTGGTGTCTGATTGCGCTTCTGCATGTAGGTCTTTTCTGACATTTCTTCCCAATAGCCACGATGATAAACTCTGATGGTGTCGCTCCACTGTTCACCGTTACAGTATCTCATGGTTCTTGCTCTCGTCTCCCTTACGCCACTCAGGTTATTCCAGTCGTTCTTACATCGGGTAAGAAGCTCCCAGTCCTTGCCGTGCTCCTGTCTCCGCTTTCGAGCCTTGACCGAATCATATTTGTTATGCCGAGGCATCACTCTACTAAGTGTTAATAACTTTGCCTTTGCCATATTTATTTACACATTGTTAATTATAGGCGCAAAAATAGGTAAAATCGAAGCTTTCTTTGCGGTGTTCCAATCGACTGATATATACTGATTTGGAATACCGCAAAACTTCTTTGTTTTCTTTGCATTTTTGCCGAAAAGTTTTCAAACAGTTATAACTATGACAAAAGAAGAATTAGAAAAAATGAACGCAGAGGATGCTACGCAGCAGGAAGCTCCAGCAGAGCAGGAGACTCCACCTGTTGACGAGCGACCTAATCGTACAGCCTTCTCCAAGCGTTTCTCGCAGCGCCATTCTGACATCGACTTCGAAGACAAGGAAGCCCGTTATGCTGCCATGAATGATGATGCTGACAGACTCGGCGATTATGAAAAGAACGGTCAGGCATTGAGTAAGATGCTTGACAATAACAAGTGGCTTGGCGCCATGGTTCTTGATGCTACACGCAAGGGCATGCACCCATTGGAGTGGATGGCTTCGCAGGGCATTGACATCAAGGCTGCTCTTGAAGACGAAGAGCTTTCCAAGAAGGTTGCCGATCAGATTGCCAAGTTCCAGGAGAAGGTTGCCGAGCAGGAGAAGCACAGCCAGCAGTTGGATGAAAATCTGAGAAAGTCTTATGAGGCTTTGCTGAAGTTAGGTCTTTCCGATGATGAGGCAAACGACCTTTATGGTAAGGTCTGGGGAGTCATTCAGGATGCCGAGGAAGGCAATATCTCTTCTGAGACATGGAATCTCTTCAAGAATGCCTACAACTACGATTCTGATATTTCTTCCGCACGTGAAGAGGCTGCCATGCAAGCCCGCAATGAGAAGATTCAGAATAAGGTCCGCTCTTCTGCAACAGAGGGCATTCCTCCTTCGCTGTCTAGTTCGGGTGCAGGAAACAAGCCTGCCAGAAAACAGAAACGTGAAAGTTTCTTTGATGATATTAGAAGTAATTAATCCATAAATATAAGTATAAAATGAAGAAAGTAATTAATTATTTTTCTACTCAGTTCATCTGTAAGATGATTCTGATGATTCTTGCAGTAGTTACAGGTGGTGGCGCAATGGCTATGGCAGATCTCGTTGAACCTCAGATTGGTGACGAAGGTCCTAATCCTGCAGGCAAAGAGACTGTTGCAGCAAAAGAGCCAGTAGACCCTAATGCTAATGACAGACTTAGCCCTGGTGGAAATAAAGATGGTCAAGACCTTACAGGCTCTCAGGCTTCCAGTACACAGCTTCGTGAGGGTGGTCTGCTTGATAAGGAGTGGGATAGTGAGATTGTTAAGTTCTATCCTTTCAAGACACCGCTTCTTTCCATTGTTCGCCGTATGGCAAAAACTGTAAATATCAAGAACTGGTCAATCTCACATCAACGTGTCGGTGGCGAAACTCTTGATGGGCAGATTATTCAGAAGATTGAAACTGCTGACACCATCGAGATTAATTCAACGAACTTCTCTGGTTCTATTCGCCCATTCTATAAAGGCACTACCGTCTTTGCTTCTGGCGTTTCAGGTTATGCACCCGGCTCACAGACTAAAACAGAGGGCACACTGATGCTTTATGTGATTGAGGCTAATGGTAAAAAAGCGGTCATGCAGGCAGTCAACGGAAAACCGAAGGTTAGTGGAGACACAAGAGACAATCTTGACAACATGACTTGTCCAGAGATTCCTGTAGGCACAACATTCCTTGCTGGTGCATCTGCTGCTTCTGAGTCTCAGCTCACCATTACGCCAGAGAACTTCCAGCCACGCGAGAAAGAAGTGTACGTTCAGAAGAAACTCTTGAACATCGTTTTTACAGATGACTACGAGAAGGTAAAGAAGGAACAGCCTATTACCGTTGCCGACTTGAAGACCGATGCTATCATCAAATATAACCTCCGTGCTGAGCGTACTTATTTGCTTGGATGCAAGTCTCGTTTCAAGGCTGAAACCGGCGACGGACAGATTGAGGATGTTTATACCTCTGAAGGTATCATTAATCAGCTCACCAACACGTACTCCATCGGTGATACTTACACGCTTGGCGATATGATTGCTATTTCCAAACTCCAGTTCACAGAATTCTCTGAGAATGATCGTTGTTTCGCCTTCTGTGGTAAGAACGCCATAGAACGTTTGGAGAATATCAAGTTGGAGGGTAGTCATCAGAACGACTTCATTAATCACAACGAGTTCGACCTTACCTTCAAGCGATTCAAGGACACCTTCGGTTCTATTGATTTCGTTTGGACTCAGACTCTTGACCTCATGGGTATGTCAGACTTCATGGTTATCTTTGACCCTAAGGCTTCTCGCCGATACGTCAAGATTGGCAAGAAGGAGCAGACCAATGATATGTCTAAGGGAGGTGGTGAGGTCCGTGACGCTAAGCGATGGATTCATCAGGAGGCAGATAGTGTAGCACTTCGTGGTTACAACTCAATCTTGGTTGGACCTGCTGATAAGATTGCTAAGATTGCCACAGAGTCACTCGGTGCCATCATTTCTGCTAAGGAACTTCCTAAGACTCCATCAAAAGGTATGAAGGTTGCGCTCACGCAAGACTACACCATAAAGGGTGCTAATTCACCTACTGATGATGTCAAGTATGAGGCAGGTACAGTTTTGTACTATACTGGTACCGCTTGGACTCTCTACGCGGGTCAAGATACAGCGCAGTAAATTGTCACAATAAACCATCGGGGGGCAGGAGCATGTTGCCCTGCCCTCCATTTATCAAGAATAAATATGATTAAGACATATAAAGCACGAGTAAATCAAAATAGCATTAGCTATCTGCTTTCAGGTAAGCAGGGCAATCAGGTTCGCTATCCTTTCGCAAATGGTAATGTTATTATTAATAAATATCCTTCACTTACGTTGCGAAACCGATACTGTCAGGAACTTCTAGAGTCTAGCTTGCTTTTTGCCAACAATACTATTGTTCTCGACCATGAGGAAGAAGAGTACCCTGGCGAAAAGGCTAAACTTGAAGAGGAGAAGAAAGCGGCATTAGAGCCGAAGGTTGAGCCTGAAATTGTTGACGATCCAACCAATGACTCGGAATCAAAGAGTCCCAAAGTAGTAGATGGAGTAGAGATTGTAGAGGAAGTTCACACAGCTGACGAAGCAGTCACTTACGTTAATCAGCGATGGAACAAGCAGTTCATACGCCCAACTAAGGCTATTGAATTTGCGGCAAAGGAGAATGTTCATTTCCCTAATTGCAATCAGGTGTAACATATATAATAAGGTGTAATGAGTGTAGAGGAAATCATAAAGGCAGTACGTTGGTGCATAGACGAGGAATCCAACAATACATCGGAAATCACCGATGAGAAGGATGATTTGTATATGGATAACATCATCAAGTCGAAGATTAATGATGCTTTGCATTGGCTTACCATCACGGCATCCTCTTCCGCTGTCTTGGCTGATTCCAAAAAGATTGGCGCTACCACTTCTACCTTGCAGGTTTCTACCTACAATGAGCAACTGGGCATTGGAGTAGTCTCAATGGATGCCAATACAGAGATTATCAATGTCTCACGTATTCGTGGTAAAGACTGGTTTAAGGCTGTTGTCCCAGTAGAAGATACTTCTGATGAGGCACTCATGATGTTTGATGATACTGCCAAGGGAACCAAAGACCGCCCTCAGGCTACGATCCTTCGGGAAAATCCTATTCGGATTCTCCTACAGCCAATGGCAGACGAGGCAACCGTTTCTTTTGTTGGCGTTCCAAAGAACATCAATACTGAGTCTTCTTCCGATATTGCCATTCCGGATATGCTAAAGAATGCTTTCATCTACTATATCGCCTATCTGTTGCTCTCTGCTTACGATGACACAAAAGCTACTCAGATGTACGCTATCGCCTTGCAGCAACTTGGAACACAAACTTCTAAAAGCTAGAATATATGAAAAAAATTCGCATTCATAACGATATTCACGTCAGTTGGGGAATCACTACCAACGGTAAGCAGGAATCACTTGAAGCAAAGACCTTGCAAGTGCAGCTTGTCGTATATAACAGGGTAATAGACGTTTCTGATTTCACCATTAAGGGGAATGTTGTTTCTTTCGAGTTTTCAGGTTCTCAGCAGAAGTATTGTGGAGTCTATACCTTGGTGTGCCGTGATACGACAAACGGCAATCTGAGCACCATTGACAAGACCGAAGCTTTCGAGCTGGTCCCTCATAGCGAGGAAGAGCAGGGTACAGACAATCCTAATGTTGCCCTTGAAGTGGTAACTCTCAATACCGACCGTGATTCTTCTACCATTGGTAGGGCTGCTACCATTGAGATCGGTGAAGTGAAGACGCTGAGATCAGGCGCAGCTGCCTATGTTCGCAATTCGGGAACCACAAATGCTGCTGTTCTTGACTTCGGTATTCCTTCTGGCTCAAACGGCGATGATGGCATGAGTGGTTACGGAATCTCAGCCGAGCCGGCTTCTGTTACATTCAATACCGATTCTAAGGGAAATATTTCTTCCAGCCAAGACAAGCTGATTCGAATGAAAGCCTACTTGGGTGGTCAGGAGATTGATGATGTTACGATTGTCGGTCTCAGTACTACCAATTTCGCCAACACCGTATCAGCTGAATCTGATGGAAAATCATTCTATCTCAGGGGAAGCGACCTTCAAACGGTCCATACTACAGATTTGGATGGCAATTCCATCAAGGTTCCTGTCACGCAGGCACAGGTTGCTGTAGATTGCAAAATCGGTGGAAGTGATTTGGTATACTCTACGATAGTTCGTGTATTCGTGAATACACAGACCTTCTATACTACCTTGGTGAGCAATCAGAAGATATTCAAGCAGACGTTCACGGAATTGAGCAATTCGCTTGACGAGCAGGGCGTGAAGCTTGAAAAGTACTATTCCGAGTTTCAGCAGACAGCAAGAGGCTTGTCGGCAACCATATCCTCAAACAAGCAGGACGCAGACGGTTCTATTGAGAATATAACCAACAAGCTTGAAGCCACTTCCAGCTCTCTTTCTTCTACCATTGAGGCAAACAAGAAAGATGCTGATGGAAATATCGAAAAGCTAAAGACAGAGTTTAAACAAACAACAGATGGCATCACCTCTACTGTAGAGCAAAACAAAACCGATGCTGACGGAAAACTCGAAAGCCTGAGTTCTAAAATTTCACAGAACGCTAAGAGTATTGAGATTGCAAACAGCAGATTCAACGAGGATGGTTCACTAAAAAATAAGTCGGGTCTTATGACTACTGCAGATAAGGCAACGCTTGCATCAAGAGAGTATGTTGATGGGAAGGTTGTTTCCGAGGCAACGATACGTACCATGGTTCAGGATGGCATTTCCAGTGCCGTAGTCTCAGCAGACCAGATTAATCTGAAAGGTAAGACGATGAAATTCGCTTCCGGACAGATTGAGATTGATTCCGAGAACTTGAAATTGGACAGTTCGGGCAATCTTAAAGTAGCTGGCGATATTCGTGCCAAGACTGTTCGCCTCAAAATCTCTTCTTCCCACGGCAACATTCTCAGTGGATCCTTGTTGTTGGGTGGCGGAACCTACTCGATGCCGGCATTGACGGCAGAAGACGGTTACGTGAATCTCAAACTGTACGCACCGTTGATTACCAGAAGCAGCCCTGCCCCTATCTTGCAATGCATAAGCACAAATGTGTTTCTGCAGTTGGCTTCCGAAAAGACGGAACTTCCGAAATCGGGAAAGAAGGAATTGGACTATGGTGCATACGACATAGTAGGATTCTATAACAATGGACAAACTTTCTGGATTATTAAATAATAAGGATATGAAGATAATTAGAAATAACCTGATCCCTCCAAAGGGATTCATTGCAATAAACCTCTTTGGAGTGTTGTTTGTCAGAGGAAACAAAACCCTCTCGCAGCAAACGGTAGTTCATGAACAAATCCATACCAAGCAGATGCAGGAAATGTTATACGTCTTCTTCTATCTCTGGTATGTATTGGAATGGCTCATTCGCCTCTTGGTTATCCATAACCCTCACAAGGCGTACCTGGCAATCTCTTTCGAGCAGGAAGCACGTGAGTATCAGCAATACCCTGCCTATCCTTCAAACAGACCTCATTACAGTTGGACGAAATATCTTAAAAAGCAATGGAATACGTAGTTTCAACATACAGCGAAGAGGAACGTGCGTGGGTAACCCAGGAAATCCCCTTGCAGCGAGACATCTATTTGATGATTAAGCTCAAGCACCCTGGCAAGCTCATCATCCGTCAGGATATTGGCGATGGCAAAAAGCCAAGAGCACCCATCCGAGCGCACAAGAACATGGATAAGTTCTATCTCAGAATGAGAATTATCCCAGAGAATGTTAAAATTCAGATATTCACTTCATCAGAACCAAAAGAAATTAAATATGCCTACATTTAGACAAGATACAAAAATAGGTGGTATGGTGCCAATGATGAAAACAGATGATTATAATGATCAATCTGTCACGGAGGAGAAGTTAAAGGACGGTGCAATAACCACCAGAAAGATAGCTGACGGATCGGTCACCAAAGACAAGCTGGACTCATCTATCCGTCAAGAGATAAATGATTCTGTAACTGCATCCAATGAGGCAACTGAGAAAGCTAAAGAGGCTACCGCCAAAGCTGATCAAGCTACAGAGAATGCAAAGCAAGCTACAGCAGCAGCCACAGCAGCAAAGGAAGCAGCAGACAATGCTACCCAGTTAGCAACCAACGCAACAACAGCATCTGCTCAGGCTACAGAGCAAGCTAAAGCTGCAACAACCAAAGCAGAAGAATCTGCCACAAAAGCCAATGAAGCTGCCCAGAGGGCTGATGATTCTAGAGAGCAGACAGAGCAGACTCTTGGCACAATGCAGGAAGTAGTAGATAAAGTAGCTATCAAGGACGAGGAAGGAGCCTTGGTAGAAACTCCTTTCCGCTACATTCAGAACGAAGAGTTCATCTTTGCCAAGGTGGACGCAGAGGACAAACTTCTCTTCGGTATTCACTGGGATGGCACTCCTGAGTTTGGCAAGACAAGTGTAGTAGAGGATAGATTGCAGTCACAAGTAAATCTCTTGGCTGATAAGATTACCACTATCTTGGGTGATGATGATAATACAAGTGCTATTGATACATTAAAGGAGTTGAAGGACTTCTTTGCTAACATTGATAATACTCAGACTCTGACAAGTATCCTTGCAAATCTCAATAGTCTCAATACTAAGTTTGGAGAAGACATCAAGAAACTTCAAGATACAAAGGTAGATAAAGAGGAAGGCAAGTCTCTTATTGAGGATGAAGTAAAGGAATGCTTTAGAATAATCGAGAACAAAGAGTTCCTCAAAGCTATAGTGGATTCAGATGGTAAGGTACTGTTTGGTTTCTACAGAGCAACTGGTAAGCCATATTATCCATTAAACGAAATGTATCACGTCATTCAGAACAAGGAATACTTTGCTGCTTGGCTTGATGCAGATGATAAGGTAGTTCTTGGTATCAGAAGAGATGGAGAAATCATTGGTAAAATCCATGCTGTCAATGCTTTGAAGCAAGTTATCTCTCAGCTCCAATTAGACCTTGCATCATTGCAGGAGAAGTTGGGATATATAGATACAAACCTCAAAGAACTTCTCGATGTATTCTCTTTGCAGGAGAATCCTGAGTACCTTGCAGTAGAGAAAGATGCAGATGGAAGGGTTCTTTCTGCTACTTATAATGATGGTAGTCACTATATTCACAATGCCAAGTCTGAGACTATCCCAACAGAATTTAAGCATATTGAAGACCCTGAAGGTAGAACGGAAATTACAACTGATGGAGAGGATAAAGTAATGTCCTATCGTGATGCTGATGGAAAAAAACATGAGCATGATATGGAAGTTACTAACCTTGATGTATCAAATCTCAATCTCCAAGGCAATAGTGTGAATAATATCCAAGATGCTTTGAAAGCAAACGGTTTTAATGCAAAGACTCCCACAGATTTGAGTGATAGCAACTTCATTCAGATACCTGAACCACGTTTCGCAATTATCAACATCCTCAACATAGATTCTATGCCAACAACCAAACAAGACAATAAGAAAGCATTCTTACAGTTTTGGGATATGCATGGAAATTATTTCATGAAACATGCCATTCTTAATGCACAAGGTAGCTCATCTTTACTTTTTATCAAGAAGAATATAGCTATTGACCTTTGCGATGATGAGTGGATTGGTGATGAAACTCCAAAGGTAAGAATTGGGGAATGGGTTCCACAAGACAGCTTCCACATGAAAGCATATTATACTGATTTCTTCCGTGGTGTTGGTGCTGTATCTTACAAGCTATATGACCAGATTGTACGCACAAGAGGAAATATGTATGACCGCCCTTGGAAGAAGGCTCTTCTTGACATGTCAAAAATAGGAACTACAACAAAGAGTCTTGGAAATCCGTATGTAGGAGATTATGAACTTCTTACAGATACAGGAGCACGTTGTTTCCCTGATGGTTTCCCAGTTGCAGTATATCTTAATGGAGAGTTCTATGGTATCTTCTCATTTCAGTTAAAGAAGCACAGAGATAATTATCACATGAACAAATCAACTGCTGAACATGTTCATCTTGATGGTGTACTTAATACTGCTACCATATTTAATGGAAAAGACAATATAGACTGGTCTCAGTTTGAAATACGCAACCCCAAAAATCTTTATGCTATTGGTGGTAATAAGTATGACGCTGATACCAAGCAGGAGGAGATTGCTGGAGAGAATGAGGTCAACACTTGGATAACAAATGGACAGCTTCCTAATGGTACGGAAATATCTTCAAAGATTAAAAAGAACCTGCAAATGACGGCTAAAGTCAAGAAGTATATACAAGATTTCGCAGACACACTTCCTGCCATAAAAAATGCTATGACTATCTATGAAGGTTCAAGTAAGACGGAGGATGATTTAAATACATTTAAAGCCGTTTATGAGAAATACTTTGATAAGGAAAACATGATAGATTATATGATTTTATCAGACCTTGTTAAAAATGCAGATGGCTTCAGTAAAAATTGGCAATGGTTTACTTATGACGGTAAAAAATGGTGGGTAGGTCTTTATGATTGTGATATGTCTTTTGGAGGAGATTGGGAAGGTTATAGAATAACAGATGTGCTGACAGAGCATCTTAATAGTTTTACAAGCTTGCCTAATGGATTTGTCGTCAAGTATTACAACGATGAGCTTACCAAACGCTATAAGTACCTCGCAGATATTGGCATAGCATCTTCTCATAATATTTTCTCTTTACTAAAGGAATGGTGTATGCGTATAGGTACGAACTTTTTTAAAGAAGAATACAAAAAATGGGCTGATTCACCATGTATATCTGATAGTATTGTTAGGGATGATTATTGGGAACTAATGGTTGATGGTAAAGGAAATCCACAAACAGATACGACTGAGACTTTTGATGCAACAATATCTTACAATATTGGCGAAGTGGCATCATTTGGAATAAATGATTCAATGGGATATTTCAAATTTAAGTGTATAAAAGCTACTGAGGCTTTATCTAAAAACACTCCACACACAGTAAGTACATATAGTCCAGTGAAAGTTTTCAAACATTGTGACAATATTTATCGTGCGCAAAAGTGGATTGAGAAGAATACAGAGAATATGGATAAATTATATAATTATACAAGAATTTAAAAATTTATAGTTATGACAAAATGTTTAGTAACAAAATTAAATGGTAGTATTTCTAACCAAGAAATATTGAAATTAGGAGAGGTCAGAATTAAAATTCATAGAGTTGCCAATCCTAGGGGTAGTACACAGAAACTTTATGTCTTATTTAATCAAGACACAAAGTTGGAGATTATTGGTGATGGGTATTTTACTGATGTAAATTTATCTTTAAATAAAGGTAAAACTCTTGTTGTTAAAGGGAATATTGATGCTGATGTTTATGTAAGCAACGGGGACTTTATTTTATCTATTTCTAACAAATATGCTCTGAAGACGCTGTCAGATATAGGTACAAATAAAGATGTTGAGATAAATTTTTTGAAGTACAGTACTGCATTGACAAATTTGAGTTTAAATAATTCCAAAGTGTCAGGTGATATTGCAGATTTGAAGAATCTTACTGCATTGACAACTTTGTCTATGAACAACTCCAAAGTGTCAGGTGATATTGCAGATTTGAAGAATCTTACTGCATTGACAACTT
>ERZ1034680.323-NODE-323-length-26266-cov-12.875777_pt1 | contig 26266 bp, 18 predicted proteins | sample MGYA00520639_ERZ1034680 | MGnify/ENA primary metagenome ERZ1034680 (study PRJEB33766, sample SAMN09781760) | gut metagenome | biome: gut microbiome | host: Homo sapiens | place: Madagascar | study: EMG produced TPA metagenomics assembly of the PRJNA485056 data...
CCATATTAGTTTTCCATTTATCATTTATATTGCTCTTCATTTCATTCAAAACTTCAGGATTATCTATTAAATACAACATTTTAGTTGCTAAAGCCATTACATCGCAAGGAGGAACAACCAAACCTGTAACACCATCAGTTACAGCCTTGGGTAATGCACCTACGTCTGTAACAATAGTAGGAACATTTAATGAAAATGCAGTTTGAACAACTCCACTTTGGGTTGCATCTGTATATGGACACACAACAAACAAACAATTCTTTAACAAAGAAACTAATTCCGTCTCAGTTATATAGTAATTACGTAAATCTATATAATCACAATCCTTGTAATTGAAATATATATTTCCCTTTCCTGCGATAATCAGTTTAACTGATGAATTCTTTTTATGAACAACCTCCATTGCCTTGACTAAATACTCAATTCCCTTATATTTAGATATTTGTCCAAAATATAAAACATACTTATCTTTAGGAACATTTACATCAGTGTATGGAATAAAATTCAAATAATCAAAATACCCCATTCTAGAAATAGTTATCCTATCTTTTGAAATCGAGTATTTTTGAGAAAACTCATCTTGTAATACGTCATCTAAAAGAATAAAATTATGGCACTTTTTAAAAGCTAATAATCTATTCTCTTCATCACATGGATTATGACCACTATGAGAAATAGGATCATGAACAGTCATCACAAAATTAGTTTTAAGATTGTAATATCTATATTCATTTTTTCCTAACTGCCATGTTATATGAAAAACATCCGGCTTCATTCTATTGATATGCCAAAAAGAATACCACCTTAATAATATATTTCTAGGATCTTTCTCCCAATTTGCAACACAATTGATGAAATAAACATTATCAAGATTTATATAATTATGATAAATGTCCATATCTTCATAATCAGAAGCCTTATATATGCCAGGCAACTTTTTTAGATTTCTAATATCTATGATACCTCCTTTTTTCTTCCAAGGATGCAAGACATAGTAACAATACACTTCAAGACCCCTTCTTTGCAATTCGCGTATAAGAGGAAAATCTGAATCTGAGAAAGCTAGTGTACTAAAAAAAACGACTTTCATATTAAACTATTTTTTCGAGTATTTTACTCATCATCAATTTATACTGTGAATATTTCTTTAAAGAAATTTCCTTTACTTTTTCTCTTGGAAATGTCTTAATAGCATTATAAATTGTTTCTGGCAACACGTCACAAACTGTTGACAATATAGGAGAACGATTATTTTGCAATTCAAATTGCTTCAAAATATCCTCAACTTTACTAGAACCGTCATCAACTACTTTATTAAAATAATTTTTGTTTGTCCAAAAATCAATACTATAACAAGGTACAGCATTGTGTAACGATACTATAACAGGATGCATATTACTACCAATATAACCCGAAGAGTATTTTATTAACGCATACCAATCCAATGGATCTAAAGGTTCATTTACAGAATGATTAAATGGGTGTTTAAAGCCAGTTCCAGTAGGCATTGGTAAAGAAACACATTCAATTCCATCCTTTAAAAATAAATTGTGTAAACCTCGAAGACAATCCATACTTAATGTCTGCTTCATCAAACTTACCAATACATATTGCATTGGTAAGTTAAATTTTTTCAGGATTTCTTCCTTAGAAGGAATTATATCCCCAACATTATAATTGAAAGCAAATACTGGATCGGGAGTTCTCTCTACATTTTTTAATCCAATACTTTGAAACATCTTTACTGTCCATAAATCGCGAGCAGAAATATAATCAAAGTTACGAAGTGCCCTATTCATACGATGTTTCAAAAATGGAGAGAAGAATTTAAACTCTGAATTTTGACACGAAACTGACATAAGAACTTTTTTAACATGCTGATCAATGCCGACACCCCAAAACATATTAGGAAACAGCCTATCTGGTGTTACTTTTTGAATAATTAAAGGATTTAATCTTCCTTTATGAATTCGTGACAATAAAGGATGATGCTGAACAACTGCATCTGAACCTATAATAACACCTTCAATCCCTTCTAATGCAATTACTTTGTTTACATCATCTGCATTAAAACATAACTGTGTTTGAGAAGGTAAATATTTATCAACAAAATCAAAATGAGCTTGAACTTGCGCGCTTAAATTCTTTGATTTCTCCAATGAAGCATGCATTTCATGAGACATATAATGAATCATGATTGGATCAAGGCCATTCTTCTCTAAAAATTTATAAGTAGACAAAGCTTGGAGATTAGCCCCAAAATTCTCTGTTCTATAAAATGTTAATATTCCTATTTTCATATTTTTTACCTTTGTTTTTAAAATAATAGTAAAGACAAGGAACAGCTATCAATAGATAATTTCCGAAATCTTGAATCTGGGTCGTAAACAAACCAGTTGAAATCCAATAAATCAAAAAAACCACTAATATAACTTTTCCCATTGGATTGACATTTAACTTCATAAATGTTCTATTTAAACAAATATTATAAATCAAAGCAAACAGAAAAGTCATTTCCTTTCCAAAGTCAATAATCAAGGAACCTACAAAAGTATAAAAGATACCACCTTCAAGTCCTGTTACTTTCTCAATAAAGTCCCATTTCTGAATGGCAGTTACATAATCCTTAATATTAAACAATTCGAAGATTCGATTAAAATATGCATGACCACCCGCTATCCCTTTTAAATCAGAAAACAAAATGCCGTTAAAGTTTGTCATTGATTCTCCTAAATAGCGAGAAAGGTATAATGTTGCCAGATCGTCAAAACGAGATACTGATATTGCTTGCAAAAAAACTATTGATACTACAAGTATTGGGGTTACATATATCAAAAGTGTTCTTCTCGCTTTATAAGATAGATTCTTCCAAAATATTAAGAAAATACCAAAACTCAAAAATAAGTAATTAGCAAGAATTCCCCTAGATACAACTACCACTACCTCTCTTACAACATCTAAAATCGTAGTAGTAAACAAGACTCTGACAAACATCTTATCCTTTGCATTTTTATGAAACACAAATAGAATCAAAGCAATGGCATAAATCAAAGGTTTAATACCATTATAAATACCATAAAAATTACGGATATATCTTATCTTTTGCATATTTGAGTTTGTACTTTCATAAACATTAGAACGAAAATCCGCTAACATTCCTTCTCCTGAGCTGAGAATATTAATAATTATAGAGGAATCTACAATCACATATATAATCTGATATATAATGATAAAAATCAAGAAAGGTTTTAACTTCCTTATATAGAAATCAAGATTCAAATTCCTTATATCAAAATGTCTTATTTTGGTTAAAGGTTGAATAAAAAGAAAAAGAACTACAAATAAATATATAAATGCAAAAGGTGTCTGAGGATTATATAACTTATCCAAAAGCACAGGTGTTAATGGATTAGAATAGAACCAATATGAACACCATGAAGAAACTGTGTATATTCCCCATAAGAATAGACCAACTGAAAAGCCCCGCCATTTGTAAAGAAACAACAGAACTATAGTGTATGCATAAGCATTATATAGTATATACTGCAAGGAATCCGCCATAATAGTTAACCTTTAAAATATTTTAATAGTACTAACTTATATATGTGAAGTTTATCTAATATTTTTTTCTTAACAATTTTCCGATAAGGAACATGGAAAAATTTGTGATATGTTTTAATAAAACCATATTTAAAATAAAACGACCAAAAAACAGAACGGTCTTCAGGCTCTGGTGTAGGTCTAAGAAGACAGGGCTGAATAGCATCTACTTCAGATAAATTCCAATATAATAAATTGCTATTTATTTGTTCCCAAGCAGATTTTCCCTTTTCTGTATTAATAATAACTAACGAAGTACCTTCTTTCGAATAAATGTCATCTCTTCTATGTGAATCGTCCCAGTAATCGGCTATGGTTAAGTCTCCTACTCTATCCATATTTGAATATCTACAATGATAACAAGATGGACGATTAATAAATCGAGAAAAAAACAACTTTCCCCAATTTGCAATTTTTTTACTATCCCTTACTCTTTTCCCATCAACAAAATTGAATACATAAGAAAAGTCGTGACTCCAACCTCTTTTAGCTTTGTCACGCATTGAGATATCTTTTAAACGCTTATGATATAATTCTTCGACATATGACTTATAATCCTTAAAAATCAAAGGACTAGGGACAGCATGGCATACCAAATCGCAACATAATAAATTTGGATATTGTTTCCTCAAAAACAGTTTTAAGCCATGAACTTGACAAGGCGTACCTGTAAATAGAACTTTTCTGCCTTTCACAAGATTTTGCTTAATATCTTTGTATATATGCCCAATCTTACTTTGGGCATATTTTGACCCCATCAACTGTTTACATTCATCTAAAGATTCAGCTATATAATGAATTACATTTAAGTTTTCATCATATTTTGCACCTACTACAATTCCATTTTCTTTAATAATCATTTTAGCCAATGCATAAAACATTCCTCCACTTGAGCTTTTGAATAAAATGTCCTTATCACAATTTCTAGCTGCATAAAAATCCATGACATGAACATTCTGAGAATTAGCATCCCTATTTTTTACCGGACATACTTTTTCACATAATCCACAATCAACACATTTGTCTAAATCTACTTTTGGATATACAAATCCTTCTCTATCTTCAGACATTATAATTGCATTCTTCGCGCAAATAGAAGCACAAGCCGAACATCCTGTACAATCTGAAAGATTATTTATTTTTATCATATTTAATAAATTTAAGTTTAGTTTGTATAAACTTTTTGACATTTAACCGTTCATCATTATTAAGCCCTATTATATATATAAATATACATGTTATTAATATTGAGCATACACTAATGAGAATAAAAGAAATCATATTAGGAGTTATCTTAGAATAAAACCAATATGTAACACCAAAAGATATAGCAAAAACAAATAATGATTTACAATACACTTCTTTTAAAAAAGAAAAAATTGAAATATTTATCATGTTTTTAAGCATAAAAAGACGAGTAAACTCACAACATATTGAAATAATAATTGCAACAATCAATACTATCTCTGGTGGTAATCCGAGTTTTAAACATAAATAGGAAATTGGCAAATTCAACATTTGCAATCCTCCAACTACAATCTGATATCTTTTTATATTTCCAGTGGCTAACATTGCTGTTATCAATGGACCAGCCAAAGACTCACTAAGAGTAAACAACAATATTAACCTTACAAAATTCACCGTATGTTCTGGCACTTGTCCTAACCACAAAAACAATAAATATGGTGTTGTGATCATAATAGGTAAGGACATTATCAAAAGTATAAAAAATGAGAATTTTGCACCTTTAAATATTAAGTCCATCATATATTGATAATTACCAGAAGCATAATTTTTAGTTATTTGAGGATTTATTGCTGTTTGGAAATTATTAACAAATCCTTGAACAGCATTATTAACTTGCATAGCTATACCTCTTGCTGCATTTACTGATGGTCCATAAAACAAATTAATAATTATATTTCCACCTTGGTCACGAAGAACAGCAGAAGATGCACCTATAAAATTCCAGCCTGCAAAGCTAAACATTTTCTTCAACAAACCTGTATCCATAATAAACTTATAGGAGCATTCTTCAAAATTTTTCTTGCAATACCAACCATAAATAAATCTTAAGATCACAGCTATAAGGGTGGTCATACCACTAAAGAAGATCAACTTATCAATTGGAGACACAAAAGTGCCATAAGCTATTACTAATTTTCCTATTACTTCAAAAATGCTTATGTACGCAAATGCTGCCATTTTCTCATGCGAGATAATAGATGCATTATATGGAACACTTATTAAATTAATAGAAAAAGTCAATATAGAGAATTGTAACACCCAATTTGTAGCTTCTATCCTATCAGAAGGAATAACCAAATGAGTATTTACAAACCACAAGCCTAATGTCTCTGCTAAAAGAATAAATAATACAGCCAATAATATTTGTATTGTAACACCTGAAGAAAAAACATGTTTTAAACGCTCTTTGTTTCCTGCCCCTAACTCATAAGTAAGAAATCGGCTTATTGCGGAAGATAACGATGTAGAGAGAATATTAAACATAACAACCACACCACCTACTACATTATATATTCCAAAATCTTGAACTCCTAATGCCTGTAAATTAATACGTGAAGTAAATAATCCTATTACCATTAAGAATAACATTCTGAAGTAAAGAAGTAGTGTATTTTTCGCTATTCTCTTATTATTATTTGATGTTTGATTTGACATTAATTTTATATACTGATTTACTGATTCTATTTCCCAAACTCCTTAATCCTCTGTTCCTCTTTCATAGAACAAAGCAGCAGTTGTCCATCCTTCTCGGCTACTATATAGCAATCCAAGCCTTGAACCACCACCTTGCTTTCATCGACTGCATGAACCACGCAGTTCTTGCATTCATACAAGCGGATAACGTCCGACGCCCATCACATCAATAAACTGCTTTGGGTAATCGGGGGTTGACATTGGCCAAAAGCGGCAACCTACGCCGCCAGCCATAATAATGATTTGTATGTCGTTAAAGTACATGTCTATACTACTTCTTTGCAATTGGCAATTTCTGTTTTGAAGTCATTAAATGATTTGACCAAAAATCCAAGTTCTTTCACCTCACTCTTACCAAACAACTGTGTTTTTCGGATGGATGCTTCGTTTTTTTCTATCAGCTTTATCAACCTTGCAAAGGCTAGGTATATTCCAGGATCACGGAACATACCTTGTATGCGTATAAGTGATAGTCGAAGATTCAACAAAACCATAGGAATACAAGCTACCGTTCCTTCTGGCAATTTATGACATTCACTTTCTTGCTCGATTAGTTTGAAGTATTTTATGAGCAACCCAGAAACAAGCCCAAGATAGTAGTTTACCTGTTCTTTTCTTTCATCACTATCGCTAAACACTTGTGGATCTGGTACGCTACTCATGCATAGCAACAAGGATGTCATTCTGTTCTCTAATGTCGAATATTGATGAATAGAAATCTGCGTATCAAGATAAACTTTGGCTTGTTTTTGTAGATTAGACATTTTTATTTCCAATGACTTCGATTGATTCCTAATATCTTTTACAACAACATCGCTATCTTTTTCTAATTTATTAATTCTTTCTTCGTATTTTTCGATTTTTAGATACTGCCATATTGAAACAATTAAAAGTATCAAACTTAACACTGCCAACCAAAATCCAACCCATGTGTTGAATTTGTCTATTAGCATATCTATCACCGAAGCATATTGACCGTTAATTTTATCGACAATTGTTGACAAAGAATCAACTTTATGCTCATATCTGGTAATGTCGGATACGGATTTATTCACTATATTAACAACACTATCCATCATTAAAGAATCTTGCGAACTTATTATACTAGAATCTGGATAATTCAATGTAATAATAGTACTATCAATTGCACTTTTTGAGGGCTTCATAAAAGTGTATGTTGTTGTTCTCATCACAAATATCATAATTGCATATAAGACACAAACAGCAATACTAAATATTAAGATTGCTCTCATTGCAAATTTAAATTTCTTTTTCATTGAAATATAAGTTCATGTATCCAACTTGTACGCTATTCCTAACAGCTTTAATGTCTTTATAAGGGAATAATCTTGCGCACACCATATTATAATCGAAATCTATATCTTTAGAGCCGTTTTCAAAATGATCAACCAATTGTTTTTTTATAAATCCTTTCTTGAATGCAGTTTGCATCATATCATCATGGGTCAACATGATTAGTTGGAAAGGAATATTACAGCCATCTTTTGTTATAAGTTTTTTGTACCAATTGTATATTTTCTGTACAAAACGTTCTAATTTCAGCCCATTCATAAAGTCATTTGCATTAAAAACATCATCTATAACAAACGGCACTATCGTTTTATTGGTTCGCATCCAACTGATGGCCAATGCGATTTTCAGACTAATACAAAAAAGTTTAAAACGGAAAGAATTGAAATATTCGTAGGGATTAGTTAAAAAACCACCTTCCTTAGGAACTTGGATGTTAATTCCAAAGGTATTTGACGTAGCAACAACTTGAAACGTTTCGTTGTCGTCAGAAAATTCTTTTAAAACATCGCTGATTTCATCCTGAAATGATTGTGTGAAATGAAGCACAACTCTATGTTGAATGTCTTGAATTGTAGTGCTTATTTTCTCAAGAATTCTTAATCTTTCATCTATTGTATTCTCTTTATCAACAAGAAAATGAATTTCCTTGCTCTCCATTTCTCTTTTCCTATTTGTGATGTTCTCTATCAACGTGAGAAGTAAATTAGTCTCGTCGATTTTGCTTTTGCTCATTTGAGACTTAGAATCGAAAATTTTTCTTAGCTCTGAATACATAGTTGCTAAAGATTTTATTTGTTTTTCATATTCTAAATCATTAGGAGTATCATTTTTTACAATCATCCCAGTAGGGGGCGTATGGACAGCAGAATTTCTGGACTTTTTAACAATTTCCCACTGTTCAGAGAATAATTTTGGTGATGGTTGATGTTTTACATCACCCTCAATTTCTTTCTTTATCTCATCTGAATTGATATACAATTCACATTCCTTAATATCTTCATCTTCATTTTTTATCGTATTTAGGAAATTAGATATAACAACACTGAAATCTGCTGATGAAATTTTTTCTGAATTTTCATTCATACTTTTATTTATCATCTCTAAGTTTCCTTTTAATCGTACTATATGTTTTTCTATTTCTTTAAATTGGCCATACCCTAACAATCTCAAAATATAGTCATATAACTTTTCTCCATTTTGCCGAATCTGTTCTACGTCATAATCTGAACAGAATGCACTGGTAGGGCAGATTGGTAATGAAGAATTAAATGTTTGATTGAAAAAACTATAACCATCTTCAGTTTTGACGCTATCTTGTCTTTCAACAAGTAAATGTACGTCTTTCTGTTTTATTGTAGTAATACGACCAAAACCAAAAGTCAGGTAATCTTCTATATTACAAACCATTTCGGTTGAATGAGAACAAAAACCGGTGTAATGGTATTCTAAAGCAGAATAAATTGTACTTTTGCCAGTACCATTGCCTCCAACCAAAAATAGAGAACAAGGTTCATTGCCTTTTGTGAATCTTATCCCCAAAGGTGACTCTGTTTCCTTTGGTGCGGGGAATGAACGAAAGTTATAGAATTTGATTGCACGAATACGCTTATCTACATATTCAGAAGAATAGATTGGTGATGAAAAGAAATCAGCATAATTTATTACTTGCTCGTGTTGTGATTGGAAGACATCATTAATTTTGATGTCTTCCAACTTTCCATTATAATGAAATAAATTAGCTATTGCCTTTTTCTCTATGTCTGTCCAATCATGAAAAGCGTTACTCTGCAATAAAATTTGCCAGCAACTATTTTCCATAAAGTTTAATTTAAATTGAATCTGCAAATTTTAATAGTAAACCAATCAAGGTGCTGTCATTGTGAAACTCTTCATCAGCTTTACGCTGACATACATCTTGTATATATGTGACAACCTCTCCCAGTCCTATTGAATTTAGGAAGTTCTCATTTTCCAAATATTGCGCCAATATCTCGTCATCATTATAATTATATACAAGCAATAATATATTATACAATGACAATATCTTCTGCAACTTTTCTTCTGTGTCGTAGAGTTTATCGCTATTTTTTTCTAAATCAGTAACTTTATCGTCTGAAAGGAGATAGGGCTTGATGAATGCAAAATAATTAGACAAGAGATTATCAACCTCTTTATCAGTCATATCAACCACATTCCCATCACTGGCCAACAGATGCTGAATTAAATCATGTACATCTTCTTTCAGAAATTGTATCTTTTCTTCGATTTCATCAATTGGAAGCAATTCTTTCAATTCATAAATTATGTCACCAGAGAAGTCTCCAAAAGGATTATCTAGCACATGTTCTTTTTGGAGCAAACTTTCAATCTTTTTCTTGATATCTTCTTCCAACTCACTACTAAGTGTGGTGTAAGTCTTAAATTCCTTGTTTTGCAGTCTTGGCGAGCATTCCAGAAAATCATTTTCCTCAGTAAGGATGTACATATCCTTCATATATTCCACAATATTTCTCTTCTTGTCGCCAACACATGGCAAGAGCTTGTGGTCTATACTGAGCTGTAGATACGACTCCTCTTCTTTTAGCTTATTCTTGAATGTATTTATAACTACAGACAAGAGACTTTGGTATGTATAGGTATTAACTTTTTGCACCTGTAAGATTTTATTGGCTTGATTCCACACGCACAAAACAAGCCTTGCCAAGTGAGAAAGAAGCAAATCTTCGTTCTCTCCTGGTCTAAAGACGCGCATCCATGTGGAAGAAGCTGAATCTACTATATATTGTGGTACAATACAGCCATTATCTATTCGGTTGTCTATCCACTTATGAAGTTCCTTTTGGAATTGTTCTGGCTCTTCTATCTTGAATTGTCCATATCGGTGAACAAAAGCTGTAAGATTCTTCATTGTATAACCAAAGCGAAGACGATAGTTGTCATCATAGATGGTGCCTCGTGTCCATTTTTCTATCAAGATAGTCAAGTTGTTGAACATGGCAGAAAGCGTCTCTTCGGTATCTTGGCTTTTGCTTATCATCACAAGATTATGAGTCTGGAGCATCTCTAACTCATCTTTAGGAAGACTATTACTTTCCAAAACATAGTCATTATTGACAGTCATTTCCTTAACCGACAATACTGGATCCAATGATAAGTTTGAGTCTGCGGCAACCTTTAGTCTTCCTATTGTATTTGCTACTAACGAGACATTTCCTATCAGATAAGTCAAATTGTTTTCCTTGATACTATATGAACTTTCAGCAATACCTAAGTCATTCACTATCGCATTTATCTTCGCTCTGTCTAGTAAGAAGTTGTTAAAAGACAAAATGTAATTAGCAAGAATGACTTGTGTACGTAAACGGTTTCTGCGTATCTCATTGTTGAAATCCTTACGGACATCAGCTTCTACATTTTTAAAATGTTGCTGTATTTCATCCCACATCTCACGGAATGGTGAGCCTTGTCTTACCATTAAGCCTGCCAGAGTTTCCTCGTTGTTATTGAAGTAATGAGGATTCATAAACACCATGCGCAACTTATTAGCAGACATGAATATTCTAACCTTGTTAAAAGCAGATGTTTTCCCGTTCCCTAAAATAATGCACCATTTAGCTCTACTTTCTCCATTTTGTTCTGACTTGAATGTTTCCGGATATTGCTTTTTGAGTGCATCTTCTACGGCTTGTTCGTCAACATTACTTGGTAAATCATACTCTATAGTAGGGAACTCCACCTCCAAAGTGTCATCCAACTTAGAGAAATCGTTCATCAGACATTTTACAAAGTAATGTCCATAGCCAGCACGTAAAGGTTCTTTTCCTTCATAATTCAAAAGCAAGGCATCGTCTATGTTCAATGTCTTTGAGTCAGATGCCTTAATAGCAATTACAATAGCATAGATCTTTACGTTATCTAATTTGTATGCAATGATATAAGCCTTGATTTCGTTATACAAATTCTGTATTGTGGAACCAAAATAAATAGCATCATCAACGATGAATATACGATACTTCTTGTCTCTATTATTACTTATTTGCTCGAAGATAAAAGGCAAAGCGTGTTCTGTCGTAAAGGAAAATTCCTTCAGACTGTTGTAGATTCTTAGATACTCCAACATTCTTGGACCTTTACGAGACAATGCTATGACTATGTCTGTATCAGATGAATGAATCTCATCATTGAGATGCTTCACCAATTGTTTCAGACTGTTGCTATATATGGTTCTATCTGACTCTTTCTGTAACATGTCTGTTTGTTGTAACGAGCAAAATTAATGAGCAAATATACAATATTTTATTGGTTTTCGCTCATTTTTGCCCGATTTATTAAGTTATTTTGTGACTATTGCTGCATTTTTATGGCTCTACCCCATAGGTTTTAATACAATAGAGGTGATTTGTTTGGTATCTAATTCGTTGAGCTCGGAATGCGCCTTTTACGTAATTTGTCATGCGTTTATTTAATCTCTACGGAATATGTCTCGTGTATAAACCTTGTCCTTCACATCATCCAAGCATGCATCATAGCGGTTGGCGATGATGGCATGGCTCTGTGCTTTGAAGGCTTCCATATTGTTAACCACCTTGCTACCGAAGAAAGTTGTTCCGTCCTCAAGTGTCGGCTCATAGATAATAACCTCAGCACCCTTTGCCTTGATGCGCTTCATGATACCCTGAATGGCTGACTGGCGGAAGTTGTCGCTGTTTGACTTCATTGTCAAGCGATAGACACCAATCACACAGTTGTGCTCCTTGCTTGCATCAAAGCTGTTATCGTCAGCATAGCTATAATAGCCAGCCTTCTTTAAGACAGCATCAGCGATGTAGTCCTTACGAGTGCGGTTGCTCTCAACGATAGCTTCAATAAGATTCTCGGGTACGTCAGCATAGTTAGCCAAGAGCTGCTTGGTGTCCTTAGGCAAGCAATAGCCACCATAGCCGAAGCTCGGGTTGTTGTAGTGAGTACCGATACGCGGATCAAGACCAACGCCGTCAATTATAGCCTTTGTGTCAAGTCCCTTCACCTCTGCGTATGTATCAAGCTCATTGAAGTAGCTTACACGCAAAGCAAGGTAAGTGTTGGCGAAAAGCTTAACAGCCTCAGCTTCCTTCATGCCCATAAACAAGGTGTCGATGTTCTCCTTGACAGCACCTTCCTGCAAGAGTGCGGCGAATGTCTTGGCAGCATCCTTCAACATCTCCACATCAGCAACAGACTTGATAGCCTCGTTCTCTTCAGCAAACTCAGGACGGTCGATAAGCTTTGGATAGCCTACGATGATTCGACTTGGGTAGAGATTATCGTAGAGTGCCTTGCTCTCACGAAGGAACTCAGGAGAGAAGAGAAGGTTAAACTTCTTTACGCCCTTCTTGGCATACTTCAAATAGAGACTGCGGGTGTAACCAACCGGGATGGTACTCTTGATAATCATCACGGCATCAGGATTCACCTCCAACACCAAGTCAATCACTTCTTCCACGTGTGTTGTGTCGAAATAGTTCTTGACGGGATCATAGTTGGTAGGAGCTGCAATCACAACGAAGTCAGCATCCTTGTATGCAGCCTTGCCATCAAGAGTAGCCACAAGATTCAGCGGTTTCTCAGCCAAGTACTTCTCAATATAATCATCCTGGATAGGAGAGATGCGCTTGTTAAGCTTCTCCACCTTCTCAGGAATAACGTCTACTGCTGTTACATGATGGTGCTGAGACAACAGGGTTGCAATACTCAGACCGACGTAGCCTGTACCGGCTACTGCTACTTTAATATCACTGAAATTATTCATAGTTATTAATAATGTTTTCTTGTTTTAATATTTCGAACACGGATAGCACCAATACCACGGATGCTACTTGTGTATATATTGATTACGGATTTATCTGATCTGCCTGAAGTAGGGTGTGTTGTGGTCTCCCACAGATAGCGCAGATTCACACAGAGATATTTACTTAGTTATCAAATCCTCACTGCTGTACATAATTAAATGTTTTAAAATCAGCAGCGAAGTTACTTCTTTCTAATTTAAGCCCTAATTTGAGTGCTTACCAATTGAGTGCTTACTCATGCAAATATCGTACAAAGAGTAAAAACATGTTACAAAATAAAAATTGATTATAGAGATTCAAAATGCTATTTTTATGGGTTTTTACAGCATCAAAGCCTCTCTTGTCAACCATCAAAAACACAAAGTGTCCTCATTGCGCCGCTTTTATAGTCTAAAAGTGGCGCTATTACAACGCAATAGTAGAGGTATTGGGTTGTAATAGCGGCACTATTACACCCTAAAAGTGCCACTTTGACAACCAGTTTGTTTACGCACTTTTTTCATAAAACGCATAACCGGCTGTGTATTAGTGTTATAGATTCAAACGCTCAAAACTCAAGAATTTCGCACCAATGATTTTGTTGTGCGCCGGGCTCATAGTATTGAGCATCAGAAATGCAAATATTGTCTTCGGAGGAACCACCGAAGAATTAGGATTTTTGATTTCAGAGTTATTCTTGGCTTCGCCTGCGCACCCTATATCTGTGTGAATCGCAATCCGTGGGAGACTCCTGCACACCCTACCCCATGTCTTCATGTCAAATAATCATGGTTTCTTGGCTGTACGTGGGTGCGGGGCTACGGCGAGACGCCATAGCCTCCTAGGTTTGAATTGGCTGCTTGAGAGAAATTACTATCCACTAATCTCTACTAAATACTAAATAATCACTACTAAATACTAAATTGTATACTATTTGCCGAACTCTTTGATTCTTTGTTCTTCATTTAGCTGGCAGACTAAGAGTTGACCGTGCTTTTCGGCTATGATGTAGCCGTCTAAGCCTTGGACTACTACCTTGCTTTCATCGGCTGCATGAACCACGCAGTTCTTGCATTCATACAATCGGATGTCCTTGCCTACCTTGGCGTTGCCAGCCTCATCCTGTGGAAGCAAGGTGCGGAGGCTGCCCCAGCTACCTAAGTCGCTCCAGCCGAACTCGGCTGGCAGAGTAAAGATATCCTTTGACTTCTCCATTACAGCATAGTCGATACTGATCTTCTCGCAAGTTGGGAAGAGTTTGCCGACAACCTCTCTCTCCTGTTCGGTATAGAAAGAAGGTGCCATCTCGTCCATGATGCTGGCAAGGTTTGGCTGGAAGGTTCGGATTGCCTTGCTGATGGTTTCGATGTTCCATACGAAGATTCCGGCATTCCAATAGTAGTTGCCAGCGGCAAGGTACTGCTCGGCGGTGGTGAGGTCGGGCTTTTCCTTGAAAGCCTCAACCTTGTAGATTTCATCTACGGATGTTGGCTCTGCTGCAGCGATATAGCCATAGCCTGTTTCCGGACGGTTTGGCTTGATACCGATAGTAACAAGGCGTTCTTATCGGAAGTATAGCTCAATGCCTTGCTGAGCACTCGCTGATACTCCGAGGTATTGATAACCAGGGCATCGGATGGCGTCACCACGATGTTGGCATCAGGATGCTTTTTCTGAATTTTCCAGCAGGCATAAGCGATACATGGAGCTGTATTGCGAGCCTCCGGCTCTGCTAATATGTTATCTACTGGCATGTCAGGGATTTGCTCCTTGACAATGCTAATGTATTTCTCGTTTGTCACTACCCACATGTTTTCGACAGGACAGATTGGCTTCAATCTATCTACTGTCAATTGAATGAGGGAACGGCCGACACCCATCACGTCGATGAACTGCTTTGGGTAATCGGGGGTTGACATAGGCCAGAAGCGGCTACCTACGCCGCCGGCCATGATTATGATTTGTGTATTGCTGTAATTATCCATAAACAATTATTATACGAATATCATTATTAATAAAAATCCATATTGTTATTGTCTTCTCATTAACTTTGCTGCAAATTCAAAGAAGTCTGCAACATTTTTGAAATTATCAAACTGTTTGCAATATATACTTGCATATGGCTCAGGCAACCTCTGGCGTATATCAGTCTTTATCATATTAGCAAAAGCCTCCTTTGTATAGACTTTCTGTAATTCTTTATATAGTTCTTCGCTCATAATTGTCAATCTCGTAATCTCTAAAACATTCTCTACATGACCGGCACGTAAACAGCCATACCATCATCATAAAGAGCAAACAGAAGTAAAGAAGCAAAGTATTCTTAGCTATCCGCTTGTTGTTATCTGATGTTTGGGGTGACATTTACGTCTCCTTTTCTATTGATTTAAAACTCATTTCTATCATTCTCCAAAATTGTATCATCCTCAACCTCCGGTAAATGAAAGAACTCTATCAAATGTTCCTTCAGCTGATTCCACTTACCAATGTCGTTGCATGAATGACGGCACTTATTAGAGTTGCCGATCAAGCCTATCTGTGATAACGTGGCAGGGTGTGTTGTGGCCTCCCACAAATGGCGCGGATTCAGAGCTATTTACTTAGCGATCAAATCCTCACTGCTGTACATAATTCAATATTAAATTCAGCAGCGAAGATAATAAATCTGATATAAGAGCTAATTTGAGGGGTTACCTAACAATCTGTTAATTTCCATGCCCTTTCATCTGACGATGCTTTATTCTTGCTGCCTCACACTGAAATGTATTGACATGCATATAATTTCCATTAACATCCTCGTTAGCATTCATGATCAAGCATGTATTACAATATTTTTTATCGGGACATGAATTACATTTCGTGAAATCTTTAAATTCTAAACTTCTCAAACGATTTACAATAACTGAATTTTCCCACAGTTCACTTAATGATTGTTCTTTAAGATTTCCAATTATTAAAGATTGCCATCCTTCACAAGGATATACATCTCCAGTATTTGATATGCATAAGGAATTCTTACATACAGGACAAATTGGATCTTCTGCCTCTACTTTCTTTGTCTCAACATTTTCTTTGATTTTGTCATAATCTATTGGCATGGATATTTTCTCATGAACAATATGCTCAATTTCATCATTATCTAACCTACAAGACAAATTGCTCTTGGAAAAATCATAACATCCATATAACAAATAGTCGGAATCAGCTTCTATATTCAATGACTTTGCAAAATTCAATACATCAATATAATGCTTAAAATTCGATTTCATTATTGGACAATTAATTTGAAGAGGAACATCCCTCTCTCGAAGACGCTTTATCGCAGAAATTGTCTTTTTAAAACTACCTCGTTGTTGCGTAATAGCATCATGTATTTTTTCGTCCATTGCATACAAAGAAGTTTGAACACTTATCAGAGGATTGTCAGATATTATACCAAGTAAATTTTCTGTTAAAAGCGTTAAATTCGAAAGCAGATTAACTGAAAAGTTATTAACTCTACATTTTTGCAAAAACTTATCAAGAGAAGGATTCAACATCGGTTCTCCTCCACTAATGGTTAAGTTGAGTACATTCATGACTTTGGATTGTCTTATAATAACATCAAACATATCCTCAGTCATAAGACTCCGTTTCTTGTAAGTAGGTATATAGCAATGGACACAATTTTCATTACATCTGCTCGAAATATCAACATGCAATCGGGTTAACCGATAATCCATTCCAAACGTGCTTTCATAAGTTTTCTGAGTTTCTAACTTATCGGAAGCCTGTAATTCATAAGGTTGGACTTTGTCGTATGAGAAATATTGATTTCTTATTTTAGCAAGATCAACCTCTTCACCTAAATAAACAAAACCTTTAGAATGTAAAAGAGTAAAAAACTTAACGGCATCAGCCTCTATTGTAGCATAAGGAATATCTGTAAACAGTTCGCACAAGCTCCCTATAATATCTTCTATCTTCTTAGGAGAATCTGACAATTGAGAATAAAACATACTACCAGTTTTCGATAATAGCAGATCCCCAACTTTCAGTCGACTCATTGATGCTGTATCATATCCAAAATTACGATTATCTGTTAGATAACCAAAATTCGGATATGCTCTATACATTATATATGGCAGTTTAAATACTATCATAATTATTTTTAAAGGTGCGGTAGCTTCTCGAGCTACCGCAGTTACCACTAAGAACGACAATTAATGCTGACCAGACGATTTTCTTGTACAAGAAGGTCTTCCACAAGGTTTCCTCTGACAATCAGCCATAACAATTGCGCTCTCTGCTAAAATTGTTGGTTCATCATATACCATAATAGTACAGAATTAAATTAGATTACTCTGTTATAACCTTCTTCGCTGAGTAATCGTTAAGAACGAAGCGGCTTAAATATATTTACTCTCCGAAAAAGAGAGCATAAAAATCGTTTCCATAAATCTCCTAAAAGATATCAGCCTCAACCTCCAGTAAATGAAAGAACTCTACAAATGAATCTTCAGCTGATTCAAGTTACTAATGTTGTTGCATGAATGACGGCACTTATCAGAGTTACCGATCAAGCCTATTTGTGATAACGTGGCAAGGTGCGTTGTGGTCTCCCATAGATGGCACAGTTTCACACAGATTATTCTAAAAGAGGACTTGAAGTCGCTATTTGGTTGCTTTAATTATTGGCTGACTATTTCTCACGTTATCTATATCTATTGACTGTAATTGCCTACAAGAATCTTGTTTATTGACAGTTTCATATTCCTTATTGTCATAAGAAGATCTACATATTTCAAGAACAGAACATGAAGACAAAAACATCAAAAAAGCAAATAAAAAACTCTTTTTCGTATCATACTTATCTCTTACTGCAAAATAGCCAACACACACAAAGACAGTCAAGATACATCCTAAAGCTATTACATAATGCATCTTTTCAATAATAGATACGCTTCCATTGTTTCCTATAAATATGGACAAAAGACCCACAAGAAATGTAGTTATTGTTATAAACAATCCCATCTGTTCCATATTCTTGCGCTCCATATTGTCAATTTTTGATTTCGCATCTAAAATCAGTTTTCGATTATTCTGATTCTTTGACTCGTTTTCTAAGAATGCAATTTTGCTAGCATAAGAAATTATATCCTCATCCAAATCTTTAAAACGCAAAGGACGACAAAATGAAGAAGGACAATATGTCTTGAAATCACAATCGTCAAATTTAACACTCGAAAAATTATAACGCAACTGAACCAAGTACGGTTGATACTTCTTACACCAAGCTACATTTGTTTTAAACTTTTTATAGTATTTTTTCAAATCACACACCAACTGCGAAATATCTTCAAATTGAACATGTGATAGTTTTGACTCGATTTCCTTTATAACATAATTCAAAGCTGTCTGATACGGATGATAATTATATATTAATGTCTGAGCTTGTATTGATTCAATCTTTTGCAAATCAACTTTCATAAGTTCATATGTATAATCCTTCTCATGTTGACACAAAAATGAGAATCTTGAATTGTACATATAGTTCAAAAAGGATCTGCTCGCACAATCATTAACTACATTATGCTCATTACCTCTTTCATATTCGTCATGATGATGAATTGCTAATCTTAACAAATTATCTATCTGCTCAATACTATTTGTGCATTTTGTATAATATCTCATTAGAAAAGCTAATTTCCACATAGAAACATCCTGCTGCAGTGAGTCTTGTTGCCATTCCAAGATTGTGATATTATCCAAACTTGAAGGTTCAAGATATTTTTGAAATAAAAAACGAAAATCTTCCTTTGGATATTTATCAGGACAGTCTAATTCTATTGTTTCTAATTTCCAATCATGATAATACGAGATTTTTTTATTATCAAAAAAAGCAGATAATTTACTCAACAGCAATTCAACCTTTGTCAATACAGCCAATAAAATATGACTTAATTCTCCATTTTGTTTTTGCCTCTCATCCAACAAATATTGTCTTAACAACAAAAGATTGTTTATGTATAACTCATTATATGAAAAGCTATATTCTACATCACATGATTCACAAATCAGACTCATTAAATTAACCATCTTATGACGGTTATTTCTATCTTGATAAGTAAAAAAGTTTGCTGATATTACAAGGTTATCAGGTAAATACTTCTTTTTAGTTTGTTCAATATGATTTTTTACCAAACGTATTATATCAATCAAATCTTTCAACATGGACTGGTACTCAAAAATAAGTTTTACCTTTAAAACCTTTTTGAAAACAACATCTTCAATAAGCCCATTGATTTTTGTCAATAGTCCATTAAGAGAAAACGTTTCGTTTAACAAGTGATCCCCTGATAAAACTAATTTAGATAGTTGCACAACAGTATCTTCTCTAAAATGATCTATCGTCTGTATTCCTTCAGCAAAGGCCATTTTTGCAGAATTAGACCAATTTAAGTTTTCAATCCAGTTGTCAGGGAAAGTAGTGTTAAACTTATCCAATACTGTTTGAGTATATTTAGACTCCATACTAAAATGCCTTTATAGAACTATTACAAATACATTCCACTGACATTTCTTCTTTTTTATTACCAAGAAAAGTAGCTATGTCCATCATTATTTTCCACGCAGACCACCTATGTGTAATATTAACCAAATCAAATACAGGCATAGTTAAATATTTCCGCTGATTGGTTTCAAATTCTTCCACAGCCTCATCAACCCATCTACGTTCATTTGCTTGTATGTCATTAAACATTGACTCATCCAGTTTATCATATACACATTCATTTCTTTGAAATTTAATATACTGGAATGAATTACTCTTTTTCATTGCTTCATAAATATCCATTTCTACTGGACCATAAGGAAGCGCATAAAAGTTATTAAACGTATTCAGAAGTCTCATGTCTGTATCAGAAGTATTCCATGCACATACAAGAAAAAGTATTTTCTGTAGTCGCAATTTTGTGAAAGAAGGAACTATCTTTCCCGTTTTCTCTATATCTTTCTTCCACTTATCCAGACGATATACTAAATATTCGAATACTAAAATTTTATTCATATTGTTAATCTTGATTAGGGGCTCAGAAAATCGAATTTCTATGATAAACACCTCATCATTTTCGAAATTCACACCAAATGTGTAGGTGTTGAATAGTTGCCGACACGTTTGCTGTTTTCTTTTTGCTTTATGCTTTCTGCAATTTCTTTCACCTTATTGCATATCCACATATATGCCGTAGTTCCTTCGCTGTAATCAGCTTCTGCAAACATATCTATACGATCATCTTCTCGTAGCTTTTCTACTTGGGCAAACGCTTTTTCGTCACCTTTAGGATAAATCGCAAAGGTTGCACCTCCTCTGGCCTTCACTACCGAGAATGCAGGAACATCACTTGGGCCATCTGCTATATATATCATATTATGGAAATCAACACGACGTAACTCATGCGGGAGTTTAGAATTTACAGTTATATCTTTCTCCTTGTTAACACCCTTGTTGATTTCAAAGATTGCTCGGGTCTTTGTAAGGTTATCTATCGTAAAACCTATCTCACTGATGCATTCATGGTTATCATCTTCTATGAGTTCACATCCCCAGATGTTCTCCACATAATCCATCAGCTCGGTGCCACGAACTACCTCAGCGAAACCTGTACTTACAATATAATGCTCTACCTTAATATTGTATTCCTCACATACAGCATCATTTTTCAACATTTCTTTTGTATGCTTGAAAATCTCAGGTATTCCTGCGTAGAAATTTTGACGCTTGCCATATTCCTTTAATTTAGCATTGTTCAGACCTTTAAACTTACCTTCTTTTGCATATCTGATAAACTGATTAAGATAAATAGTATCAGGATTTACCTTAACATGTTGCTCTTCTTCATATTTCTTTGGAAGTGCATTCACTTCTGTCCAAAACTCATGAGCATCTACATTATAATCTTGGAATATAGGATCCTGCATATAGCCATTAATAAGCGTTTTGTCAAAATCCCATATTATTGCTATTATATTCTTCATGATTGTTAGGTTTTATGTTAAATTCCATTTAGGGTAAACTATTGTTAGTACTCAAATTAGGGCATAGCCCTTTCCATAGACACTTTTTGCAAGTGCCTTCTACTTGGTGTGTCTGTCCCGCTTCGCGGAACAAAATAATAAGGGGGTGGAGTTACTTGCCCACAGCGGCGCTGCTTCGCAGCTTGCAGTGGGTTTCATGATATAGGTCCCGCTCCGCGGAACCCGCAGTTCATACTCAATCTGCTTGCATTTGTGGGTGCGTGACCTTATATAATTATTAGTGAGTATTTAGTAATTATTAATTGCTGCTTGCATTTGTGGGTGCGGGGCCTTATATAATTATTAGTGAGTATTTAGCAATTATTAATTGCTGCTTGCATTTGTGGGTGCGTGGCTACGGCGGGACGCCATAGCCTCCTAAGTTTGTATTGGCTGCTTGAGATTATTCTCCCACAGATAGCACGGATTTACACAGAAACTTATGTCCTGTATCAGTGTAATCCGAGAGATTCGTGTTCTTCTCCTGCGCACCCTATATCTGTGTTAATCAGCGTAATCTGTGGGAGACTTCTGCGCACCCTACACCATGTCTTCCTGTCAAATAATCATGGTTTCTTGGCTGAACGTGGGTGCGGGGCTACGGCGGGACGCCATAGCCTCCTAGGTTTGTATTGGCTGCTTGAGAGAAATCACTATCCACTAATCACTACTCAATACTAAATAATCACTACTAAATACTCACTACCTCTTGCTTTTCTTCTTTGTCTGCTTCAGAAACGAGGGGAACTTGAAGTAGGTCCAGGAGTCTTGGGATTGTAGCTCTTGCATTCCTTTGTGCAGGTGGGTGACTGTTGTGGTGGGGGTGTTGGGGAGCTTCTCCTTTATCTTGCAGAACAGCGCTGTGAGAGTTTGGTCGGGGGCGAAGGTGGGGGTGAGGTGGTTGTAGAGCTCGTCCTTGGCGAAGTGGGAGGAGAGGACCAGGGAGGTGGAGAGGAAGCGGAAGATGGCGTATGCCGTTTCTTCTTTTTGCAAGTGCTTCTCTATGGCTTCCTGAGCCTCAGCCAGGGCTGCGGACACCTTTTCGATGTCAAGCTTGCCATCCTCCTTCGTGAATGCCTCTTCCAGTTTCGGGTCGGGGATGATGACGGAGGGGAGGTCTATGATTGGGACTTTGTGGAGGAGGACGTGACGCTGGAGGAGCTTACGCCAAATAAGGAGACGTGCTCCCTGCCATACTTCCACGGCAGCTGCGGTGAGCTGGGAGAAGAGGGTGGCGTTGGCGGTGAAGTATTCGTTTGCCCTTCTGCCTAATTCCTCAATGTCGTCGGTATAGTCGATGTCGGTCTGTATGGAGAATCCTCCTATGCCGCTGATTTTCTCACACTGATAGTCACTTTGTGTGAGAAGATGCAGCAGACGGGGATATTTCTTTGCTTCCAAGTCTGCGAGAAACTTCTCACGGTCCAACTTGCCTTGCGAGGCGTAATGTTCGTAGAAGTCGCCCCATGAGCAGATGAGTTTCAGCTTGCCTTCCTCAGTCTCGAAGAGAGCGAAGTGGGCGAAATAGTCATAGTCCTCGTCGAAGACCGGTGCATACTTGTCTGCCTCGTATTTCTTTCCTCGGAAAAACTCACGGAGGTTGCAGCGGAAGATAAACTCCGTGATGTCATTATGCTGAAGCACAGCGTAATCCTTTCCTTGCGGGATCTCAATGCCGGAGGTTGGGGTAAGGAACGGACGGAGCTTGGCGTCCGGTATCATAGCGTTCAGTCCTTGCTCCAGCGAGGCTTTGTCGCTCTGGAAGTACTTGGCAAGGATGCGGAAGTTGCCACGCATCGAACTGTCTATGTTTCCGAGAATCTCCTGCTGATGGGCAATCTGCTTGTCCGATGTCTTCTTGTCGTATTCTACGTCGGAAGTGTTGCGGTTGCGATATACTGTCAGCTTCTTCTGATAGTCAGAGAACATTCTGCGCAAGGTCTTTGAAGCATTTTCGGAGGGTTCCTTAGCCTGCAAATAACCAATCATCTGGTCTATGGCACGCCATGCGTCCACCGATTCTGACGGTGCCTCATGCTCTATCTGCATATCATACTGACGAATGTTGGAGATGCAGAGACAGCTGTTATTGCCGAAACGCACCAGGAGATGGCGGTCTTTCTTGCCTTTGTTCTTTATCTGCTTCACCACGCCTACCCATCCAGCCATCGGTCCGCTGAGAATGCGTATGGTGTCGTTCTCCTTGACAAGGTCGCTGTATCGCTTGTCCACAATGGTCAAGCCCTTTATGCCGTCGGCTATCTTGTCGTTGTAATAGGAGAAGCGTTCCATATCCTCATCGGGGATTCTCGCCTGACTTACGATTTCGCCGATTGACAGCTTCTTGGTGTTGGCGCAAAGGATGTGCGCCCTTGCGAAGAAGGTGCGCTCCACCAGTTCATTGGTTCTCACGTCATAGTCAGCGCCCTTATACATGAAGTAGCCATGCTTGGAGAGAATTCTCATCAGCCGCTTCTCACTTGCCGCCCTGACGAAGAACATTCCTTGCAAGACGGGAGCGAAACGTACCTTCTCCTCCCCTTTCTCGTTCTTGTAGGTCTTCCTTGCCAAAGGGAAATAGACGTCGGTTATCGTATCCGCATACTTCTCACGCAGCAAGTCGATGGACGCTTGCTCCATGAAAACATCTGTCTTGACAATAAACCACATACTGAAACTTTGGATTGGAAGGGTGAATAAGATTGGGAAGTTAAAAGAATCCGAAACCAGACCTTAAGCGTATCTGGCTGCAAGGCATACCTCGGCTTCCCCTGAAAAGATGTCTCTTCCCGAGTTATGAGGGTTGTGATATGTATCACAGCATTGAACGACCAATAGACTAACTTCCACTAATCTTCAATACTTTTATGTCTTTCAACCTTACCGTTTTTAGCAAATCGTATTATCATATACCTTCTGCTTATATGAAAGCCATAATATATTCTATTTTCATCACGAGATTCTGAAACTCTACGTAAGAGATACAGAATTATGCTGCAAATGTACGAAAAATAATGTAAATTAGCGAATTACGGTAGTTAAATTATTCGTTATATTCTGCGAAAATTGTCTTAGATTAAGTAATTGTTTGGAGCAGCCTTATCTACCTTATCGGATTATCAGTCGGTTACGTGATTTTCAGTATCTCTTACGTAGAGACACAAAATATTAGTTCAAATTGTTTTATTTTTGTATATCCATTAATATTCATTCATTTTCGGGTCTCAGATTGCTGCAAGTATTCTGGCGTTGGCGTCATCCACTTCTGAGGTTCTGATGGAGCGGAGATAGATTTGCGTGGTGGTTTCCGAACTATGTCCCAACGCTTCGCTGATGACCGAGACGGGGATGTTGCTGTCTCTTGCCACGGTTGCCCACGAATGGCGTGCTACATAGAGAGTTAGCTTGCCCTTGATGCCTATCCTCTCCCCTATCTTCTTGAGATGATAGGCTATGCGTGCTTCCGCACTATGATAAAGGCGCATCCCTTCCCGTTTGTTGTCTACAGCCCAGTCATGAGGGTGCTTTCCGTAGCCAAGAAGGAAGGGAAAGAGATAAGGCGAGGAGTCGGTTTTATTTTTGTATTTATCCAGCACCGCCTGCATCTCCTTCTCCCATCGCACCGTAAGGCGCTGCCCGGTCTTGCTTCGCGTGTAACGAAGATATCCTTCCTTGAGGTCGGACTTGTGAAGATGGGCAAGGTCGACGAAGGAGATGCCGCGCAGATAGAAGCTCATCAGGAATGCGTCTCTTGCCAGCTCTTCCTTGAAGGTGAGGTCTTTAGCCGAATCCATGCGCTTTATCCTGCTCACGCATTCCGCAGGGATGGCTCGCTTGGCGGTCTTGGCAATGCCGGTATAGACATAACGGAAGGGACTGTGCTGCGGAGTGATGCCTTTAGCCACGGCTTTGTTGTAGACAGCACGAAGGATGCGCAGATAGAACGAACTGGTGTTGCAGCATACCCTTACCTTATTATGTAAGTATGCCTCGTACGAGCGCATCTCCTCCGCATCAATCTCCGTGAGGGCAATGTCCCGATTGCCACGGAATCGCATAAAGCTGTTGAGCGTAGCCTTGTAATGCTGCATGGTGCGATACTGTCCGTTCTTTGTCAGGAGGGAGATGAGGAGATTCATATACTGAAACAGCGTCTCTGATGTTTTCTTGTTTCTTGCCATAATGGTTGTGTTTTTGTTGTCTCTATTGTCGTTTTAATCATCTGTCTTGCTATGCAAATATCGTACAAAGAGTAAAAACATGTTACAAAATAAAAATCAATTTTAGAGAATCAAAAAGCTGTTTTTATGGTGTTCTGCTGAGCAAACAGCACCAATGCTTAACGATAGTGCCACTTTTACAGTACAATAGTGCCACTATTAGAGTGTAAAAGTGGCGCTATTGCATGATAAAAGTGGCACTATTAGAGTGTAAAAGTGGCGCTATGACAACTCTATGATGCGTGTATTCATTGCACATTTCTTTCTCAGTCAGCTTAATCAGCTGTGTGTCAATACACTATCGCTGCACGCTCAAAACTCAAGAATTTCGCACCAAAGATTTTGTTGTGCGCTGGACGAGGAGTATTGAGCATTAGAAATGCAAATATTGTGTCGGACGATATGCCGTCCGAATTAGATTAGGCAGGGCTTTGACAAAAACATTTCTCCACATACCTTTTGTTGGCACACCCTTCGGGTTCATGGTATCGTTAGGCGAATGGGATTTACGAGAGCGTTGCTCTCGACACCCATCCTCCAAACGATATC
>ERZ1034680.324-NODE-324-length-26219-cov-24.162972_pt1 | contig 26219 bp, 20 predicted proteins | sample MGYA00520639_ERZ1034680 | MGnify/ENA primary metagenome ERZ1034680 (study PRJEB33766, sample SAMN09781760) | gut metagenome | biome: gut microbiome | host: Homo sapiens | place: Madagascar | study: EMG produced TPA metagenomics assembly of the PRJNA485056 data...
GCCAAGTTTTGGGGTGGATATTTTGCAGGTTTGTGCTGTAGAACATGTTTTTCAATGATTTGGGGACAGGCCGCTAACGCGGAGGATATAAGGGCTGTCGCCGTAGCGGGGATTGGCAGCCGCTAACGCGGGAAACAGAAGAACAGAAGGACAGAAGGACAGAAGATTTGACGTTTGTGCTTGCCGCTTAGCGCGGAAAACATAAGGAACATAAGTTTACATAAGATACACATAAGGCCGCTGCGCGGCGGACGGCCACGGACTGGCGTCCGCGTGGCCTCAAGAAACATAAGGGCTGACGCCGAGGGAGGGGGCGGTGGACTGTTTTTGGGGTGACGCAAAGCGGGGTTTTCTGTTACGGGAGGGCGGATTTTCTGTTGCGGGGAAGCGGTTTTTCTGTTGCTCTGACTGAAAAATCTCTCTGGCACAAGTGTTTTTCGGGATTATTGAGAACAAAAAGACGGGGTGTGACAAGTGATAATTGATAATGGCTGAACAGAAAGAACTCTCTATATATAGGAGCACTGAGATGCCGTGCAATGTGCACCACTGCAGGAGGACACAGACATGATATTGGCTCGGGCAGTGTAAATATGGTGGAAGTACACTGTCGCTTGTACCACTATTAAAACATGATGGCATCAAGCCACAGGTAAAGATAAGCACGCACAAAAGCATATGGGTAAGTTTGCGGGAGATGAATACTCGCGTTCTGTATTTTTTTTTGTAAGTTTGCCATAATTTGTAAATCACACGACATATATAATATATACAATGAAGCACAAAAACTATTTGTTGGGTTTTGTTTTGGCTGCAATCGTTTGCTGCAGCTGCGCCCATTCCTCGATAGGCAATTTGGTAGGCAGCGACCGCGATGAACATGGCTGTATTGGCTCGGCTGGATATACATGGAGCTATGCCCTGCACAGTTGTGTCAGACTGTGGGAGGCTGGTACACGCTTTGATGCCGGCCCCGAGCAGGTATTCCTTATATATAGTGCCGATTCTACATTTGCCGAAATTTTTCCGTCAAGCGGCAAGTCGGTACTTTGCAAACGTGTTAAGGGCACGAATGTGTGGAAACCGCGCAAAGGACACGAAATGGTGTCGATACAAAACGGCGTTACTTGCGTCAAGGTGAACAATTATAATTATACCAGGGCTAACGACTGACACAGCACACCGTAGCCCACAACTTAAAGCACAAGCACCAACAAGAGCCAATCGCATTGGGCCCTTGTTGGTGCTTGTATGGTTTGTATGGAAAAGGACAAGTGACGTCCGGACTACAACCATGGGGTATAAAATGAAGCAGCATGCGCCTCACGGCGAACACTGCCTCTCGTCATTTACCTAAAAAACACTATTACCTTATAGCTTGTAATACCTTTATATTGAATGGCAGGCAGATGTGATGCGCTGCGCATTGTTTTGTCATTTTACGTTTGCAAATGTAGTGCTTATTTTCGTTCGCTCCAAACTTTTTAGACAAAGCGACGGTTTTTGTCGACGAAATTATCGTTATGCAACAATTATGCAAGTTCCATTCATTTTGTGCCAGTATATAAGGATAATTACTACGCGTTTGCTACCACTGCGAACTAAGAATAACTTGATGCAGCCTTTGTAATAAACGCCGATGACAGGAACCCCAACAGCATTATAAAGCGCTTGCGTATGGCTTTACAAAACCTCGACGCAATTTCTTTTGACTTCCTTGAAAAGAACACGCATTGTTCGTCCTTACAAAATTGCCTTGTCAAGCCCTGACTGCGCACAACTTTTTCATACGCACATGATAGGCAACAAGCACCATGGCGCCTGTGAGCACCCACGACAACGGGTATACCTGCAACAACTGTGCGAACCCATGGTAATGCGGACTCACCACAAAGACCCACACCATGCGCAACACGCAGGTGCCGAACACGGTCATGATGGTGGGCAACATGGACTCGCCCATGCCACGCAAGGCTGAGCCCGAAATTTCGTAGCTGCAGGCCAGGAACTGAAATAGCAAGACGCCCTGCATACGTATGGCTCCGTAGTGAATGACTTCGGGGTCGGCGGTGAAGAAACTGAGGAAGAAGTGGTTCTGCCAAGTGAACAAAGCGTTGGCAGCAAAACAACCTACAAGGCCCATCAACATGCAGATGCGGAAGATGCGGCGCACGCGGTCGTATTTGCCAGCACCATAATTCTGACCAATGAACGATATGGCCGCACCATTGCAAGCCACGATGATGTAGTAGCAATAATACTCGAAGTTGACAGCCGCAGCCGAGCCCGCTATGGCCGCAGAGCCGTAGCCATTGATGGCACTCTGCACCACCACATTGGACAAGGAGAATACCATGCCTTGCAAACCTGCCGGCACGCCTATTTGAAGCATGCGGCGCAGCTCTTTGCCATAAATGCGCATGTGGTTGAACTGTAACTGCAATGCACCCTTTTCGCGACGCAGCAACACGACTATACATGCGGCACTGACCATATTGGCTATAGCTGTGGCGATGGCCACACCCTCAACACCAAGACCGAAGCAGATGACCAACACGAGATTAAGCACGGTGTTAATAACACCAGCCACCACCAAGATGTAAAGCGGACGGCGGGTGTCGCCCACACTGCGCAAGATGGCGGCTCCAAAATTGAATATAAGGAAGAAAGGAATGCCCACAAAGTAAAGACGCAGGTAGAGCACGGCCATGTCGAGCACATCGGCCGGGGTGTCCATCAGTTCGAGTATGGGCCGCGACACGCCTATGCCGATAAGCATCAGCAGCACGCCACTGACGACGCTGACCAATGACACGGTGCTGACGGTGCGCCGCACGCCCTCGTCGTCGCGCTGACCAAGGTGATTGGAGAGCACGACATTGGCGCCCATCGATATGCCAACAAAAAGGTTGATTAGCAGACTGATAACGGGTGCGTTACTGCCCACAGCGGCCAAAGCTTTGCTGCTGGCAAAGCGTCCGACCACGGCCACATCGACAGAATTGAACAACTGTTGCAACAAGCTGCTGGCAGCAAGCGGCAGGGCAAATATCAGTATTTTCATAAAAAGAGGACCATTGAGCATGTCCACTTTGGTTGAAGTCTGACTCATCGTATTATGTGTCGTTATTATAAGTAGGTGCAAAGGTACATCTTTCGGCAGGACTGAGGCTTACCCTTATGACCGTTTTTGGTTTATTCACACGCTACAACCGAGTTACAGAAGGAGCAACGCACATAATGCGCCCCACCTTGGAGTGTTACAGACTGACGCAGTGATAATACTTGATTATCAATAAAGTAAGCATCACAATACTCTTGACAATAAACAATATTTATAAAAAAGTTGTCTTAAAAGTGGGGAAAAGTGGGGGAAAATCCGTACTTTTGGAAATTCTTAGGAGATATGATGAGATTTACAGGTACAATCGATGCCAAGCTCGATGCCAAAGGGCGCGTGTTTTTGCCGTCTGACTTCCGCAAGCAACTTGCCGAGTCAGACCCTCGGTTGGTATTGAAACGCGATGTGTATCAGCCTTGTCTTGTGATATATCCCTATGCGGTGTGGAATGCCGAGGTAGACGCATTGCGTGCAAGACTCAACCGATGGGACCCCCGGCAGGCTATGCTCTTCCGCCAGTTCCTGGCCAATGTGGAGGTGTTTACGCTCGATGGTAACGGCCGCTTTTTGATTTCACGCAAAATGCTTGACGCTTGCGCCATCACCGACCGCACGGTGCGCTTTATGGGCGTTGACGACCGCATTGAGGTGTGGAGCGTGGCACAAAGCGTCAAACTGCTGATGAGCGACAGCGATTACGCAGAGTCGCTGGCCAAAATCATGGGTGAAACGCCTCAAATGGACAACGATCACACCGCAATATATTAAAAACTTTAACCATATAACACCATACAGCGTGTATCATATACCAGTTTTACTCAACGAAACAGTGGACGGGCTTAACATTCAGCCCGGTGGCATCTATGTAGATGTGACCTTTGGCGGAGGCGGACACAGCCGCGAAATATTGCGGAGGCTTAGCGATGACGCCCACCTCTACAGTTTTGACCAAGACGCCGATGCAGAGCAAAACATACCTGATGGCGACAAGCGCTTTACCTTTGTGCGGAGCAATTTCAGGTATCTGAAGAACTGGATGCGCTACTACGATGTGGAGCATGTTGATGGCATACTGGCCGACCTTGGCGTGTCGAGCCACCATTTTGACGATGAGGAACGCGGTTTTTCGTTCCGCTTTGATGCCCCCCTCGACATGCGCATGAATGAACGCGCTGGTGCTAACGCTGCCGATGTGGTGAACAAATATGACGAGGAGCGGCTGGCTAACGTGTTTTACCTATATGGCGAAATGAAAAACAGCCGCCGGCTGGCTTCGACCATTGTCAAGGCACGCAGTGCAAAGGCTATTTGCACCATTAACGACCTGCTTGAGGTGGTAAAGCCACTCATGCCACGCGAAAGGGAGAAGAAAGACCTGGCGCGCGTGTTCCAAGCCCTGCGCATAGAGGTTAACCACGAAATGGAGGCGCTACAAGAGATGCTTGAAGCGGCGTTGCAGGTGCTGCGGCCGGGCGGACGGCTGAGCGTGCTCACCTACCACTCTCTCGAGGACCGTATGGTGAAAAACTTTATTCGCGCCGGACGCATTGACGGCAAGGTGCAACAGGACTTTTACGGCCGCAGGCTGACGCCATGGCGGGCCATAAACAACAAGGTCATTTTGCCTTCGGCACAGGAGCAGGCCGAAAATCCGCGAAGCCGCTCTGCTAAATTGCGCATTGCCGAAAAACTCTGACTCTACCACATTACCATCAAGACTATAACAACAGAACATGAGCAAGAACGATATGCCCGAAGCCGCTACCGACAACAGACGCCCTGACTCTGAGGAACAGGAAATTGAACGCGAGGAACAAAATGCCCTGCAAGCTCTGCGCGAACTGACTGCTGACGAGGATACGCCCGCAGGAGAGTCGCGCAGCAAAATTACCTTGGCCTCAATATTGGGCGGCGACATATTGGGCGGACGCTGGTTCAGACGCCAATTTTGGTATATTGTGATGGTTGTGGCCATGATTATTGTGTATGTGAGCAACCGCTACTCGTGCCAGCGGGAAATGATTCAGAGCAAAATGCTGACCGACACGCTGCTCGACCGCCGATATAAGGCGCTGACCCGATCGAGCCAACTCAAAGAGAAAACGCGACGAAGTTGCATTGAGGGGGCTCTGACCGACACCACACTGCAAACGGCCAACACGCCATCGTTTAACTTGAAAGTGGACGAATAGGCAATACGCTACAACGCACATACAATATATTGTATAAATAGGCATAAACATTCTTTGTAACACTCTCCTCTCACTACAAACAAGTTGAAATGAATTTCCCCGTCAAACAAGTTACTAAGCGCTACGCTGTCATAGGATCAGTGTTGGTGCTGGCAGGTCTTTCCATATTAGGGAAGGCCATCTACATCATGACGGTAGAGAAGAACTTTTGGGAACAGGTGAACGACCGCTTTATCAAGGAGAACGAGGAAGTCATACCCACGCGCGGCAACATTCTGGCCGACGACGGTGAGGTGCTGGCAGCCTCATTGCCCGAGTACAAGCTATACATGGATTTCATGTCGTGGGAGAAGGACCCCAAACGACGCGCCAAAGAGCAATTTAACCGCGACAGTTTGCTGCACGCCAAAATGGACTCTATCTGCACGGGCGTGCACCGTATATTGCCCGACATAGACCCCGCAGAGTTTAAGGAATTGCTATTGAAAGGCCGCGAGAAGGAAAGCCACCACTGGCTGCTATATAAAAAGCGTGTATCGTATATTACCTACCGACAACTCAAGCAGTTGCCTTTGTTCAAAATGTCGGCCAATGTGGGCGGCTTTCATACCGAAGAGTTCAAAATGCGCAAGAACCCGTTCGGCCACCTGGCAGCACGTACTATTGGCGACCTGTACAAGACCGACGGCAAACCGCGCACAGGACTTGAGTTGAGCTTTGACTCTATTCTGCGTGGCGAGAAGGGGTCGGCACACCGCCAAAAGGTGCTCAACCGCTACCTTACCATCATAGACAAACCCGCCATAGACGGCTACGACGTGATGACCACACTCAACGTAGGCATGCAGGACATCTGCGAAAAAGCTCTCTCGGACAAGCTTACCGAGATTGACGCCAACTCGGGCGTGTGCATACTGATGGAGGTGGGCACCGGCGACATTAAAGCCATGACAAGTCTGCGCCGCATGGCCGACGGCAGCTATCAGGAAATAAATGCCGATGCTGTAAAGAACCTGTACGAACCAGGGTCGGTGTTCAAACCCATGTCGTTCCTTGTCGGCATGGACGATGGTTACATACACATGACAGATATAGTGGACGTGGGCTGCGGTATTAAAGAGATGTACGGCCGCAAAATGCGCGATGCCAACTGGCGCTCGGGCGGCAGCGGTGTGGTAACTGTGCCACAAATTCTGCAAAAATCGCTCAACGTGGGCGTAAGTACACTCATCGACCGCGCCTACCACGACAATCCTCGCAAATTTGTTGAGGGTATCTACCGCATTGGTGTAGCCGAAGACTTGAAGATACCTATTCCGGGCTATGCCAAGCCCCGTATCCGTATGCCAAAGGCTGACGGATCGAACTGGTCGAAAACGGCTCTGCCATGGATGAGCATCGGCTACGAGACTCAAATTCCGCCTATCACCACAGTCAACTTCTACAACGGCATTGCCAACAACGGCAAACTATTGCGGCCACGTCTGGTTAAGGCCATTCTGCACAACGGCGAGGTGGTCAAGGAGTACCCCGTAGTGGTGCTGCGCGAACACATGGCCAAGGCCGAAGCGGTGAAGAACATACAAGACTGCCTTGAAAGCGTGGTGAGCGTGGGACTTGGCAAGAAAGCCGGTTCACCCTACTTCCACGTGTCAGGCAAAACGGGTACCGCACAGGTATGGACCAAGAGCGGCTTTGCCTCACAATATCTTGTGTCGTTTGCAGGCTATTTCCCGTCTGAGAAACCGCTTTACTCGTGCATCGTGTGCATACAAAAAGGCGCCCCAGCTTCGGGCGGCGGCATGTGCGCACCAGTGTTCAAGCGCGTGGCCGAAACTGTGATGGCACAACGCAGGTCGGACGACTACACTGCCGCACGCGACTCCAACAACTGCCTCAACCCGGTGGTGAGTGCCGGCAGTCTGACAGCCGCACAGTCTGTACTCGAACAGCTCGGCATCAAGTTCACTTCGCCCGTCAACACCGAGGACGCGCCACTCACCTGGGGCCACTGCAACACCACGAGCCAAGGGCTTAACATGAACGTGGTTGAAGAGGTGAAGGGCAACATTGTGCCCGATGTGCGCGGCTATGGTTTGCGCGACGCCTTGTTCCGCCTCGAAAAGCTCGGACTCAAAGTCAAAGTGCGCGGCATAGGACGTGTAACGCAACAAAACATGCAGCCCGGCTACCACTTTAAGCGCGGCCAGCAAATCGAAATCATACTTGGCGACCCCGAGGACATACCGGCTGCCGAACGCGACACGACACAACAAAATGCCGAGCAGACCAAAGCGCAGCCCAACGAGCCTGAAGACTCCGAACTGACGCCCACAGCCGCTGACGAAAAGAAGTACCAGCAGACTGAGCAAGCGCAGCAGCAAAAGATGCAGGAGCGAAAGGCTGAAAAGGCCAAGCAGAACCAGGCTGAGCAGGAAAAGAAAAAGCAAGCGACACAGTCTAAGCCCAAAAAGCAACCTGCCATAGAGCCCAAGCAATCGCCAGCATCTGCCGAAAAAAGGAGAGACAAAAGGGCCGACAACAAGAATGCCAAGCCGTCCGCAACTTCTTCGGACAAGAAGGAAAGCAAGAGGGGCACAACAAAGAGTGCAAACACCAGCAAAAAGCATAAGCCGGCAGACTAAAGCCGTAAGTCTTTTGCAAAAAGCATGCCAAGCAAGCTAAGAAGCAAACAACATAGTCAACAACATATATCTACATAGACACTACAATGAAACTATCAGACGCACTGAAAAAAGTAACAGTTGTAGCCGCAAAGGGCGATCTGCAACGTGAAATAACAGGTGTTAATATTGACTCTAGAAAAGTGGTAACTGGCGACCTGTTCGTAGCCGTAAAGGGTACGCAAGCTGACGGTCACCTTTACATACCCAAAGCCATAGAGCAAGGTGCTGCGGCAGTATTGGTGAGCGAGCCCATACCAGCCGACGCCCCCGATAGTGTGACGTACGTGCAAGTGGCCGACACCGAAGATGCTGTGGGCAAAGTGGCCACACAATTCTACGGCGACCCCACCACCAAACTCAAGCTGGTGGGCGTAACAGGCACCAACGGCAAGACAACCATCGCCACAGTGCTCTACAACATGTTCCGCGCCTTCGGCCACAAATGCGGCCTGTGTTCAACAGTGTGCAACTACATTGACGGACGTGCCATACCCGCCGACCACACCACTCCCGACCCCGTGACTCTGAACAAACTCCTGGCACAAATGGCCGACGAGGGGTGCGAATACGCCTTTATGGAATGCTCGTCACACGCCATACACCAAAAGCGTATTGGCGGTCTGCGCTTTGTAGGCGGCATATTCACCAATCTCACACGCGACCACCTCGACTATCACAAGACGTTTGAGAACTATCGCAACGCCAAGAAAGCCTTCTTCGACGGACTGCCCAAGGGAGCCTTTGCCATAACTAATGCCGACGACAAGAACGGCATGATTATGGTGCAGAACACACAAGCCACCGTGCGCACCTACTCCACCCGCACCGTAGCCGACTACAAAGGCCGCATTCTGGAGGAGAGCATCGAAGGCATGCTGCTCGACATCGACGGACGCGAAGTAAGCGTGCGCTTTGTCGGCCGTTTCAACGTGTCAAACCTGCTGGCAGTATATGGTGCTGCACTGATGCTGGGCAAGACGCCCGAGGACACACTGCGCGTGCTGTCAACGCTGCACCCCGTCAACGGACGTTTCGAGGCCATTCGTTCGCCCAAGGGCTTCAGTGCCATTGTCGACTATGCCCACACGCCCGACGCCTTAGTCAACGTGCTCACCGCCATCAACGAAATTGTGCGCGGCAAGGGCAAAGTCATCACTGTGTGTGGCGCCGGCGGCAACCGCGACAAAGGCAAGCGCCCGCTCATGGCACAGGAGGCAGCCAACCGTTCTGACCGTGTAATTATCACCAGCGACAACCCACGTTTTGAGGAGCCACAGGACATCATCAACGACATGCTTGCCGGCCTTACCGACGAGCAGAAACAAAAGGTCATCAGCATTGTCGACCGTCGTGAGGCCATACGCACAGCCACCATGCTGGCCCAGCCCGGCGATGTGATACTCGTAGCAGGCAAGGGCCACGAGCCCTACCAGGAAATCAAGGGCGTAAAGCACCACTTCGACGACCACGAGGAGATAAAGAAAGCCTTTGGCATCAACTAACCACCAACCAACACCCAATATTTCGCAACAATGTTATACTACCTTTTCCGTTTCCTCGAGCAGTTCGGCGTGTCGGGTTCGGGCATGTGGTCCTACATATCATTCCGTGCACTTCTGGCCCTCATTCTGGCCCTTGTCATATCGGCATGGTTCGGTGAGTACTTCATAAAGTGGATGAAGCGCCACAACATCAGCGAGACACAGCGCGATGCCAGCATCGACCCCTTTGGCGTGCAAAAGATTAACGTGCCATCAATGGGCGGCATTATCATCATCGTGTCGATACTTGTACCATGCCTGTTGCTCGGCCGTCTGCGCAACATCTACCTCATACTGATGCTCGTCACCACCGTATGGTTAGGTCTGTTGGGCTTTTTAGACGACTACATCAAGATATTCAAGAAGAACAAGGACGGCCTCCCCGGGCGCTTCAAGATAGTGGGGCAAGTGTTGCTCGGGCTGTTTGTCGGACTCACGCTCTACCTCAGCCCCGATGCCACCATACGCGAGAACATCGAAATGCAGCAGCACGGCCAAACTACCGAAATCGTGCACAAGAGCCAAGCCGTCAAGAGCACCAAGACAACCATACCCTTTGTCAAGGAGAACAACTTCGACTACGCTGAACTTGTAAGCTTCTGCGGCAAGTACAAGACACAAGCCGGTTGGATAGTGTTTGTGCTTGTCACGATATTCGTCATCACAGCCGTATCGAACGGAGCCAACCTCAACGACGGCATGGACGGTATGGCCGCGGGCAACTCCGCCATTATATTCATAGCCCTTGGCATACTGGCCTACGTGTCGAGCCACATAGAGTTTGCCTCATACCTCAACATCATGTATGTACCAGGGTCGCAGGAGCTTGTCATATTCACCTGTGCCACAGTAGGCGCGCTCATCGGTTTTCTATGGTACAACGCCTACCCGGCACAGATATTCATGGGCGACACCGGTTCGCTCGCCATTGGCGGCATCATAGCCGTGTTGGCCATCATCATTCACAAGGAGTTGCTCATACCCATACTGTGCGGCATATTCCTGCTCGAGAGCCTCAGCGTCATACTGCAAGTTGAATGGTACAAGCTCGGCAAGCGCAAAGGCGTGAAGCAACGCATATTCAAGCGCACGCCCATTCACGACAACTTCCGCGTATTACCCTCGCAGCTCGACCCCGAGTGCAAATATCTGTGCAAGTGGCCGCATGGAGCATGGCACGAGTCAAAGATTACCATACGCTTTTGGATAACCACCATCATACTTGCCGCGCTCACCATCATTACATTGAAAATAAGATAACACAACAAGATACAAATGAAGTTAGTAGTATTAGGAGCAGCCGAGAGCGGCGTAGGAGCCGCCATCCTGGCCCAGAAAGAAGGGTATGAAGTATTTGTGTCAGACATGGGCAGCATCAAGCCGCGCTACAAAGCGATGCTCGACGCCCACCACATAGCCTGGGAAGAAGGACACCACACCGAAGCCAACATACTGTCGGCCGACGAGGTGGTAAAAAGCCCCGGCATACCCGAAACAGCTCCCATGGTGGCCAAGCTCATAGCACAGGGCACCCCCATACTCAGCGAGATAGAGTTTGCCGGCCGCTACACCGACGCCCGCATGATATGCATCACAGGCAGCAACGGCAAGACAACCACCACATCACTCATCTACCACATCATGCGCAAGGCCGGCATAGATGCCGGATTGGCAGGCAACATAGGCCACAGTCTGGCACTGCAAGTAGCCGAAGCCCCCCACAGCACCTACGTGATAGAGTTGTCGTCATTCCAGCTCGACAACATGTACAAGTTCCGTGCCAATGTAGCCGTGCTGCTCAACATCACCCCCGACCACCTCGACCGCTACGACTTCAAAATGCAGAACTACGTTGACGCCAAGATGCGCATACTGCAGAACCAAACGGCCGACGACACCTTTGTATATTGGAAGGAAGACGAGCACGTGCCCAACGAGCTGCCCAAATACAGCGCCCCGAGCGCCAAGTGTGGCTTTACCGACGAAGCACAACCCGGTTCAGCCGGCTATGCGGCCAACGGCACATTCGTAGTCAACGCACCGGTACACTTCGAAATGCCACTCAGCCAGCTCTCATTGCCTGGCCGCCACAACCTGCGCAACTCGCTGGCAGCCGCCATAGCCTGCCTGGCCGCCGGCGTCAGCCCCGAAGTGGTACGCCAGGGCCTGTCAGACTTCCCCGGGGTGGAACACCGCCTCGAAAAGGCCGGCACCGTCAACGGCATACACTTTGTCAACGACTCCAAAGCCACCAACGTAGACGCCTGCTACTGCGCGCTCGAAAGCATGACCACCCCCGTAGTACTGATATTGGGCGGTAAGGACAAAGGCAACGACTATGCCGAAATCATGCCATTTGTCAAGCAAAAGTGCCGTGCGCTGGTATATATGGGTGCCGACAACAGCAAGTTGCACGCCAATTTCGACGCAACAGGCCTGCCCACGGCCGATACCCACTCCATGCGCGAGTGCATGGAGCACGCCGTAGCCCTGGCACAGCCCGGCGACACCGTATTGCTAAGCCCGTGCTGCGCCAGTTTCGACCTGTTCAAGAACATGGAGGACCGCGGCGAGCAGTTCAAGGCATGGGTCAAGCAGTATGGCGAGGCAAAGTAAACCACCAACCACACACGTAACGAAACAAAAGAGCCTGCCTGGCAGCAAACAAGCAATGCAAGCCAAGCCAGAACGCTAAAAACAAGAAAGGACACAACATGGGTTTCTTTAGCAGAAAAGCCAAGACCGAAAGCACCACACCGCAAACGCACGCCCTGCCAAAGTTTGAGGAGAAAGTCGAACGCGAAACCACGCGTCTCGGCTCCCTGTTCATGGGCGACCGCGTGATATGGATTGTCTACTTCTTCCTGTGCGTCATATCACTTGTCGAGGTATACAGTGCCGCCAGCACACTATCGTACAAGTCGGGCCGCTTTTGGGAGCCGCTTGTCAAGCAAGCCCTCTTCTTAGGCGCCGGCACCATCATCGTACTGTTGGTACACCGCATACCTTGCCGCATGTTCAAGATACTGCCCATACTGTCCATACCCCTTTCGGTGCTGCTACTTATGATCACCCTGTTGTCGGGCGCAGCCACCAACGACGCGGCCCGCTGGATAAACTTAGGTTTCATACAGTTCCAGCCCTCCGAAATAGCCAAAGGCTCCCTCATCATCACCGTAGCCCTCATATTGGCACGCACCCAGCGTGAAAACGGTGCCGACAAGCGTGCGTTCAAAATAATCATGTGGGTCACCCTGCCCATAGTAGGCTTAATATTCACCGAGAACCTCTCAACCGCCGGTCTGCTCTTTGGCGTGGTGCTGCTCATGATGTTCATAGGACGCGTGCCACTGGTGCAGTTAGGCAAGCTATTGGGCGTCATGACCCTCTTGGGCGTGCTGATGGGCGTGTTAGTATACCTGTCGTCTGACGTGCCCTTCCTCCACCGTTTCGAAACGTGGAAAGAGCGCATCGAGACACACTTTGGCGGCGATGAAGACGCGCGCGACGCCGACCCCGCCACCTACGACATAGACAAAGGCGCACAAGTAGCCCATGCCAACATAGCCATAGCCACGAGCAACGGCATAGGCAAAATGCCAGGCAACTCCGTGCAGCGCGACTTTCTTAGCCAAGCCTTCTCCGACTTCATCTACGCTGTCATCATCGAGGAAATGGGACTTTGGGGCGCAGCCATCGTAGTATTCCTCTACATCATACTACTGTTCAGGGCCGGACGCATAGCGAGCCGTTGCGAACGCAACTTCCCCCCCTTCCTTGTCATGGGCCTGACGCTGCTGCTTGTCACCCAAGCCATGGTCAACATGGCAGTAGCCGTAGGCCTCTTCCCCGTCACAGGGCAGCCACTGCCACTCATCAGCCGTGGTGGTACCTCCACACTCATCAACTGCTTCTACATCGGCATGATACTGAGCGTGAGCCGCTACGCCAAGCAAGTCAAAACCCCCGTCCACACACAGTTCGACGGCCCCATGAGCGACATCAAGCACGAGTGAGGCACGCCTACGCAGTAGTACGACCAAACGCACTCAAGCATCAAACGCAAGCACTAATGGGGGCGACGCGTCCTCGCGTCGGGAAAGATGCGATGAATGTTCCTACACATAAAATAAAGGCTCACAGACAGCGCTAATTACACGCCTGTCTGTGAGCCTTTGTCATAACCGCCCATGTGCAAGGACGAGACTGCTGAAAAAACCGACGCAGCACGAGGCTGCTGAAAAAATTCCCGACGCGAGACGCGTCGCCCCCATTAGAGCTAGCGTTTGGTGGTAGTATTTGTCAAGTGTTTGGTGCTAGAAGAAACGCGAACACTAATGGGGGCGACGCGTCCCGCGTCGGAAAAGATGCAATGAATGTTCCTACACATAAAATAAAGGCTCACAGATAGCGCTAATTACACGCCTGTCTGTGAGCCTTTGTCATAACCGCCTATGTGCAAGGACGAGGCTGCTGAAAAATTCCGACGCGGGACGCGTCGCCCCCATTAGTGCTTGCGTTTCCTATCAGATTCAGCGCACCATCATACGTTCTGTGCGCAACAACGCACCACCCTTCCCCATGTAGCGCACAACGTAGGCACCACGCAGGGCAGAGACCGAACGCTGCCATTGGGCATACCCATCGGGCGAACCTGCAAAACACAAGCGGCCATCAACCGCATAAACCATCACACGCTGCACAACAGACGAGGCCGTTGCCCCATCAATGCCCGACATCACCAACGCATCAATTTGTGCATCAAGCCAAGGGATACGCGTCTCAAACCATTCCCTCACTTCCCGCACATTGGCAGCCACCGTGGGGAAACCACCTTCGGGGTCGGCAAGCAAACGGCTGGCGTCAATAGCCCGCCCATAATTGCGGGCAAGCGAGTCAGCCATTTCCGTCACACGCGCCAACAGTTTGGGGCGCACCTCCTGCCACACGTCAGCATACAGTTTTACCAATTCGGGACGGGCGAAACAAGCCGGACCATAAAACTGTCTGATTTCATGCACCGAAGCCCACTGCCCCGGTTTGCGGTAGTCCGTGTCAAAATCCCACAAAGGCCCCATGCGCAAAGGCGCAGTGTAGCGGTCGTTCTTTATTACAAAAATGTTAGAGCCGCAGCCGTCCCAAGTGCCCAATATGTCGTGTGCCAGAAACCAAGCCATGAGCGAGCGCGTGTCAAACAAGTCGTCTACAGGCTGCCCGCCATACAAAGCGTCCTCAAAGTTGTTGAGCGTATTCTTAATGTAAGCATACGAGTCAGCATCAACCTCCGCCCCATCGGGATACTTAAAAGTGTAAGCCATCGTATACGGCAAGTGGTCAGTGTGCAGCGTGCTGTCGGTAGTGTTCCACCAGTAAGGGTCACACTCCATAATGTAGCCGCTGGCCGATATGTTGCAGCGCGACGGCCCCTCCTTCACCGTCTCGCTGAGCAAATACAAGCCGCGGTAGCGCCCGTTGAGCACAAGGTTTACATAGCGGCTCGCCGGCTTCCAGCCCAAGCCACACAAGCGGCTCACCTCTGGCCCGATGATGCTCTTAAAGTCCCTCGTAGTCAGTTGGTTGAGCAAGGCCCAATGCTTGTTGTTAAACACACTGTTGCCCCGCTGCAGCAAATCGCTCTTAGCCTGCAACTTCACCTTGTAAGGCGGATTTTCGTAGTAAGCACTGGTATTGCCACGCATACGCAACGTTATGCCCGAAGCATCAACCCTATAAGGGCCACTGTCGTAAAGCACCGAGTCGGCAAGCGTCATCACCATGCGCCCCGTCACAGTGGTGCGGTTAGTAATACCCATACCCGTACACCCCTCTGGTGCCGTCACAAAGTCACACGTAGGCAGGGAACCGTCCGTAGTAGTGACCGTCAGCACCGGAATGTTAAACGCAGGCAACATGGCCACCGTGTCGGCAGCCGTTTGCGCGCGTCCAGCCACAACGGCCAGGGTAGCAGCCCCCACAGCCATCAAGCGCATAAGTTGTTTGAAATGCCACATCATATATTAAGTAGGTGTTCAAAATTATTTTATACAATCAGTAGGTGTCATTTTCACATTGAAAGCACATTCTCGAGGTACATCTGTTCCCTTCGGCCTCGGTCACATAGCCCGCTATGCTCCCTCACCCGAAGGAAACATCTGCACCCCGATAATGCACTTTCAATGTAAAAATAATTTTGAACACCTACTTATGTTACAATAGCGTCAACGTTTCATCACCTCCTCAGTGCGCAGCACCTCACCGTTACGCCCTATCGAGCGCAAGATGTAAGCCCCGGGCACAGACGTTTGGGTAGCACGCACCCATTTGGCACAAGCGTCTGGCGTACCCTCAAAACAGAGCCGGCCATCGGCAGCATACACCTTCATGCGCTGCACAGCCCCCATAGGAGCCGCCGTCATGCTACTGTCAGACTGCACCACCAACAAATTCTCAATATGTTCATCGAGCCAAGGAATGCGCTCGGCAAACCAATCCTCCACCGCCTTCGCATTATCGGCAATAGTAGGCAATGCCCCCCAACGGACGGCCAGCACGCGACTTGAGTCAACAGCCTCGCCATAGTTAGTACACAGCGAGTCGACCACCGCCTTTACGCGCTCTTGCAGCAAGGGGCGCACCTCGCGCCACAGGTCCACATACTCATGCACCAGTTCGGGCCGGCTGAAACACGCTGCACCATAAAATTGCTGAATGCGGTGCACCGAGGCCCACTCGCCCGACCGCTTAAAGGTGCTGTCAAGGTCCCACAACGGTCCCATGCGCAAGCGCGAGTCCTTGCGGTCGTCCTTTATCAGGAACATGTTCGAGCCACAGCCGTCCCACGTGCCAAGAATGTCGTGTGCCAGAAACCAGCCCATGAGCGAGCGCGTGTCAAACAAGTCGTCGACGGGTTGTCCGCCATACAGCGCGTCCTCAAAGTTGTTGATCGTGTTGCGTATATAAGCAAACGACACCGCATCTATCTCGTCTGCATCAGGATATTTGAAAGTATAGCCCATGGTGTAGGGCAAGTTGTTCGAATGGAAATTACTGTCGTTCTTGGTCCACCAGTAAGAGTCGCACTCCGTCACATAGCCCTCGAGCGGCACATTGCAGCGTCCCTCGCTCTCCTTCACCGTTTCGATGAGCAAGTACACACCACGATAACTGCCATCAATCACCAGATTGACAAACCTGTTGGCCGGCTCCCATCTTGTGCCGCAGAGCATGGCCACCTGCTGCCCCACCATGGTCTTGAAGTCGCGTGTAGTCACTTGGTTGAGCAAGGCCCAATGCTTGTTGCGATAAATGCGCTCGCCACGCTGCAGGAGGTCGGCGCGTTGCTGCAATTTCAGTTTGTACGACGGAGTCAGATTGTATGAGCTGGTGTTGCCGCGCATGTGCAACGTGATGCCAGTCGAGTCGGGCTGGAAAGTGCCGCTGTCGTAGAGCAACGAATCGCCGAGCGTCATCACCAGTCGCCCCGTTACAGTGCTCTTCCGCACAATGCTCTTTCCCACGCAGCCGTCGGGGGGCGACACATAAGTACTCCTGGGCAGTTTGCCTTCAACGGTAGTAATGTTCATGAGCGGCAAGTTAATTTGGCGCAACTGGTCAACTATGCTGTCAGACTGGGCAGCCGTTTGCGCACGGCTCGCCACACAGGCCAAAGCCGCAAAAGCCACTGCCAAGGCCAGACGAAAGGTATGTGTGATATAAGACATTGAAATGGATAGCTTTGTTTATGATAAAATGATAGAAACTTCGGATACCGCAACAACAGGGAACGCAAGCATCAATACAATGGGGCGCTGAAAAAACCGACGCGGGACGCGTCGCCCCCATTAGTGCTTGCGTTTCTTCAAGCACCAAATACTACCACCAAACGCTAGCTCTAATGGGGGCGACGCGTCTCGCGTCGGGGCATTTTTCAGCAACCGCGTCTCGCGTCGGGCTAATTTTCTGCAGCCCCGTCATCGGGGCATTTTTCAGCAGCCTCTGAACGCCTCGCCCCCATCAGTCCTTGCGTTTTTTTGCATGAATAATACGGCAGATAGTCAGAGCACAATATATTGGTGATATTGACGCTTCAACTATCTGCCGTTGTCAAGTAAGGTTCAGTCCCGCGGTGTGGTGACTCAAAGTTTTTCGGCCTCCGTCCAGTCCTTGTAGGGGTAAGTGCGCAACGACGAGTTGTAATACTTGCGGTCGCCCGTCACCTCGCGCCCCACAAAAGGCGCGCGCTCGTAGTCCTCATGCTCGCTGCCCAGCTCCACCTCGGCCACCACGAGCCCCTGGTTGTCGCCATAGAACTCGTCCACCTCGTAGGTGTGGCTGCCAACGGGCACCAGCCAGCGCGTTTTGTCGATGATGCCAGGCTCACACAGCCGCATGAGCGACAGAGCCTCATCCTTGGTTATTTCCTTTTCAAATTCGTAGCGCGACAGTCCACCGTTGAGTGAAGGCCCCTTGATGGTGAGGTAGCCCTTGTCATCGCGCAGCCTCACGCGCACCGTGCGCCCGCGCCCACTGCAGATGTAACCCTGCATGATGCGGCTGTGCGATGCGGACAGCGACTTGTAGTCGCCCACAACCAAAAATTTGCGTTCTATTTCGAGTGGCATACTTATGCAGTTATCATTACGCTTGCACAAAATAGTAAGCGGCCATTCCCAGCACGAGCAGCAAGAATAGTACACCCACTATGCCAAACATGACATTGCGTGCTTGTTTGCGTTCCATGGCCTCACGGGCCTTCTTTTTAATAGCATGTTTTACTTTCATGGTCATATAGAGTTTAATACGCGGGCAGAAATGGCGTACGGGCTGACAAGCAGACGGGCAGGTCAGTCAAGTGCCTGCGTTCATTACCGGTTTGTCATTAACACCTGCAAGTAGTGCAGCACACCCCTGCATGCCACCCCGTCAACCCATATTACTGCCAACGGTTAGAGTTAAATCAATTTACGTGCGTCAATCAAGCCACACGGTGGCGGCACTTATTCGTTGCCCTTGTCGGCAAACTCCATAAGGTAAGCCTTGATAAAGCCATCGATTTTGCCGTCCATCACCCCGTTCACATCGCTCGTTTGAAAGCCCGTGCGGTGGTCCTTCACACGTCGGTCGTCAAACACGTAGCTGCGTATCTGGCTACCCCACTCAATCTTCTTCTTGCCGGCCTCAATCTTGGCCTGTTCTGCCTTGCGCTTTTGCAGGGCACGGTCGTAGAGTTGTGAGCGGAGCAGACGCATGGCATTCTCGCGGTTCTCAAGCTGCTTGCGGCTCTCGGTGTTCTCAATCAATATTTCCTCCGTCTCGCCAGTGTCGGGGTCGGTGTACTGGTAGCGCAAACGCACACCCGTCTCCACCTTGTTCACATTCTGACCACCCGCACCGCCTGAGCGGAAGAGGTCCCACGATATTTTAGACGGGTCGACATACACCTCGATGGTATCGTCCACCAATGGGGTGACAAACACCGATGCAAACGACGTCATGCGCTTGCCCTGCGCGTTGTAGGGCGACACACGCACCAGGCGGTGCACACCGTTCTCGCTCTTCAGGTAACCATAGGCCGAGTCGCCCTCAATCTCCATAGTCACCGTCTTGATACCAGCCTCATCGCCGTCCTGCAGGTGCGATATGTTGCACTTGTAGTCGTGCGCCTCGGCATAGCGCATATACATACGCATCAGCATCGAAGCCCAGTCCTGGCTCTCGGTGCCACCGGCTCCCGAGTTAATTTTGAGCACACACGACATTTGATCCTCCTCCTGGCGCAGCATGTTGCGCAGTTCGAGTTCCTCGATGGCCTCCATACACTTGCTGTAATTGTCGTCCACCTCTTCCTCGGTCACCATCTCCTCCTTGTAAAAGTCGAAGGCGAGGGCGAGTTCATCAACCAGTGTCTTGACGTGCTTGTAACCTTCAATCCACTTTTCAATGCCTTTCACCTTCTTCATTTGTTCCTCAGCGCGTTTGGCATCGTCCCAAAATCCGGGGTCCTGTGTGCGCAGCTGCTCCTCTTCGAGCTGCATGGTTTTGGCGTCAATGTCGAGGTACTTGTAAAGGGCCGCCACGCGGTCCTGGGCATCTTTAAGTTGGTCAGAAGTTATCATTATATAGTCGTTATATTTTTACTATTCAACAGCGGATTATCTGGTTAAGGGGCTGACAAACTGCCGGGGTAACAAGCAAGCATACTGTACACCACTTGTTATGTTAAAGTCAGAGTGACGAGAAACCCGAAAGGCTTGGCAAACTTACCTGTTACGCCGCAAACTTGTTTACTTGTCAACCATTTCCGCCTGCACGTTATTCAATTCAGCGTATCACGCCTTGGCAGCGGCCTCAGCCTCAGCCTCGGCATATATTTGTTCTATCTGTTCGGCATAATGCTCATACACCACGCGGCGGCGCACCTTGAGCGTGTTGGTCAGCTCGCCGTTGTCCATGGTGAAGGGGTGCGGCAGCAGTATGAAGCGCTTTATCTGCTCGTAGTGGGCAAGGTCCTGCTGCAGCGTTTCGATGCGCTCGGTGTAGAACTTTATTATGGCAGGGTGTGTGCATAGCTCCTCGCGCGATGCCACGCTGATGCCCTTGGCCTTGGCATAGTCCTCGAGCAGCTTGTAGCTTGGCACAATGAGCGCGCTCACAAACTTGCGCTTGTCGGCCACGATAACCGCCTGGTCAAAGTAGCGGTCGAGCACCAGTTTCGACTCTATCATCTGCGGGGCAATGTACTTGCCATTCGATGTTTTGAACAAATCCTTGATGCGCTCGCGCAAAAAGAGTTCGCCATTCTTCATATATCCCGCATCGCCCGTGTGGAACCACCCGTCGGCATCGATGGCCTCCTTGGTCTGCGAGTCTTTTTTGTAGTAGCCCGGCGTGATGGTCTTGCCGCGGAGCAGTATCTCATCATTCTCGCCAAACTTTATCTCTATCTTGTCAATAAGGCGGCCTACCGACCCTATTGTGACGGGCTTGCCCGGTATGTCGCACGACACGGTGGCCAGGCTCTCGGTCAGGCCGTAGCCCACCACCATGTTGATGCCGGCGGCATGGGCAAACACCTCCACCTCGGGCGACACGGCGGCGCCGGCTGTGGGGAAGAAGTTGGCACGCTCCAGGCCCAGCGTCTTGCGCAGCAGTTTGATAATGGTTTTGTCGTAAAGCTTGTACTGCAAGCTCAGGCCCATCGGGGCATTCTTGCCCTTCGCCTTGTAGTTTACCCAGTAGCGCTTGCCCACCTCGAGTGCCTCGCGTATGAGTTTGCGCTCCATAAACGAGCCGTTCTCCATCTTTTCGAGCACAGCCTGGTACACCTTTTCCCAAAATCGGGGTACGGCACACATGCACGTGGGGTGCACCTCTTGCATGGAGCGCTGCACATCGGCGGGACGCAGGTTGATGCACTGCAGTGCACCCTCGGTCAAGCCCAGGTAACACCATGCACGCTCAAAGATGTGGGTGTAGGGCAGGAAGTTGAGAAACACATCGTCCTCGCTCAAGGGCAGCACGGCATCGTTCACACGGAAGCCCTCACGATACTGGCCGTAGGTGAGCATCACGCCCTTGCTCTGCCCGGTGGTGCCACTGGTGTAGAGTATGTTGCACAGGTCGTCGTAGTTGGCATCGGCCTGACGCTTTTTGTATTCATCTTTCAAGGCCTCCGAAATGCCACCAGCCAGTGCCTGTTTCAAGAAATCGGCAAAGTACACCGACAGGTGGTCGGTGGGGTTTTTCTTCACCTTGGGGTCGAATATGATGATGCGCTCGAGCGAGCGCGCCACAGATATCACACTGAATGCCACGTCGTACTGCTGCTGTTCGCCTACAAACAAGAAGCGCACCTGCGCATCGTTGAGCATGTAGGTTATTTGTGCAGCACTGCTTGTGGCATAGAATGGTATAGCCACCGCGCGTATGCCGTAGGCACCAAAGTCAACATAGTGAGTTTCAGGTTTGTTCTGCGAGAATACGGCAATATTCTCCTGCACTCCCACGCCCAGGCGCAACAGTGCAAAGGACACCTTTTGCACATTCAGGGCAAACTCCTTCCACGACACGGGCACCCACTTGTTGAGGTCGTAATCGCGATAACTGAGCGCGGCACGGTCGCCGTACTTTTTGGCTTGCTCAAGAATGAGCTTTGACAAGTGACAATTATTTTGCATAGCATGCAGTTTTTTGGGGGCAAGCCCAATGGCGAGGGGTGCAAGCACGCCCGGCCAATGTGGCATACACATTATATATATGCGCGTGCCATGCGGGTTTTCTGCCCCGTTAAAACGCCTTTTGCCGCCAATGCCCCACCCCAATGGTGCAACACCGCGGCTCTTTGCGTTTTTAGTAATTAAGGAAAGGATGTAAACATCTTTCACGCAAAGGTATTTAATTCTTTGCAAACGTACAACAAAATACGGGCTTATTTGTGCGCTCGTGCCACCAAGCGGCCAAGCGCCAAACGGGGTGCTGCCACGCGATGCTACGACAGCGTGAGGGCGGTTTACCCGTTACGGGGGAGCGGATTTTGCGTCGGACGGACTGATTTTCCGCCCTCCCGTAACCGAAAAACCGCCCTCCCGTAAGTGTTCCGACCGTCTGCCGGCGGTGTATGTCCCGTGGCCGACAAATCTGCTGCCACAAGCCGCATGGTGCATAACTTTATGCGGAATGTAGCGAAATATTATGCATATTATGCAATTTTTATTTGCATAACTCGCGCAAGTTGTAATATTATTTGTATATTTGCAGCATAATTACAAAACAAACACAAGCAGGTGTTCAAATTTATTTTTACATCGAAAGTGCGTTGTCGTGAAGCAAGTGCCTCCTTCGGGCAAAGGGCCATAGCGGGCCATGCCGCTTAAAGCGGAGAAGGCAGATGCACCGGGCTACGCACCTGCGACATGGAAACGGCGCCTGCTGATTGCATAAACACCTATTTATAAATATGAGCAACAGATTGCAGCGCCTTGAGGTGCTAAGAGTGATACTTGCCAGCAGCAACAACCTGAGCAGCCACGAGGAAATACTTGGCGAATTGGCCAAAAATGGCTGTCAGGTGACACAAGCCACCCTGTCGCGCGACTTAGCCAAACTGCACGCCACAAAAATTCTCACGCCCGACGGCTACCGCTACATACTGCCCGAAAGCCCCATGTACCACCGCACGGTGAAACCCGACGTTGTGCCGCACTATCTGCGCAACAGCGGTTTCTTGTCTATTGCCTTTTCGGGACACATGGCGGTGCTCAAAACACGGCCGGGATATGCCGCCGGACTGGCATCGGACATTGACGCACACAAGCTGAGCAGCGTGCTCGGCAGCATAGCCGGCGATGACACCATTCTCATTATCATACGCGAGGACTGCACCCGACAGGAGTTTACCGACGAGCTGGGCAATGTGATACCGGCCTTGCGCAGCATCATTCTTTAACGACTGCATGCACGCGCCAGGCGGTGCGTACAGCACTTACTTTACTGCTTACTTAACACAACCCACAAATAAACTTAACAACGTAATGGAAGAATACGACGATGGCATAAGAGTAGTCGTGGCAGACGCCAGCCACGAGAAATACGTCGACACCATACTTAAAACCATAACCGATGCTGCCAAGGTGCGCGGCTCGGGCATTGCAAGCCGCACACACGAGTATGTGGCTACCAAAATGAAGGAGCGCAAGGCTATTATAGCCCTCTACGGCGAGGAGTTTGCCGGCTTTTGCTACATCGAGAGCTGGGAGAACAAGCACTATGTGGCCAACTCGGGCTTGATAGTGGTGCCTAAGTTCCGCGGCCACCACCTGGCCACCCGCATCAAGCGCCTGGCCTTCTCGCTGAGCCGTGTGCGCTGGCCGCACGCCAAAATATTTGGTCTGACCAGTTCGGGTCCCGTCATGCGCATCAACACCTCGTTGGGATATGTGCCAGTGCCGTTCAGCGAACTGACGCAGGACGATGAGTACTGGAAGGGCTGCGGCACACCCGATGCGCCATGCTGCATCAACTGCGATGTGCTGGCACGCACCAAGCGCAAATACTGTGTATGCACGGGTATGCTCTTTGACCCCGAACGCCACCCTGACGCCAAACTGCCGGTGGAAATTCCGCAGGACGTGCTCGACTTTATCAAAACGCACGAGGCGTAAGGGAACCATCGCTTGACAATTCATACAACACACAACACACTCAACACGCTATATATCATGTCAAAGAAGAAAGTAGTGGTTGCCTTTAGCGGCGGCCTTGACACATCATACACGGTTATGTACCTGGCCAAAGAAAAAGGGTACGAGGTATATGCAGCCTGCGCCAACACGGGCGGCTTCAGCGCCGAGCAGCTCAAGACGAATGAGGAGAACGCCTACAAACTGGGCGCCACAAAGTATGTGACACTCGACGTAACACACGAGTACTACGACAAGAGCCTCAAGTTTATGGTGTACGGCAATGTGCTGCGCAACAATGTTTACCCCATCTCGGTGTCGTCGGAACGTATATTCCAGGGCATGGCCATTGCTCGCTATGCCAAGGAGATTGGCGCCGATGCCATTGCACACGGCTCAACGGGTGCGGGCAACGACCAGGTGCGCTTTGACATGACCTTCTTGGTGATGTGCCCCGACATGGAGATTATCACCCTTACACGCGATGGCAACCTGTCGCGCAAGGAGGAGGTGGACTACCTCAACCAGCATGGCTTCAAGGCTGACTTTACCAAGCTTAAGTACTCGTACAACGTGGGTATTTGGGGCACGAGCATCTGCGGCGGCGAGATATTGGACTCTGCACAGGGGCTGCCCGAGAGTGCTTACCTCAAGCAGGTGACCAAGCAGGGCACTGAACAGCTCAAACTGACCTTTGAGAAGGGTGAGCTTAAGGCCATCAACGGTACACGCTACGACGACCCCATCGAGGCCATTACCAAGGTGGAGGAGATTGGCGCTGCCTATGGCATAGGTCGCGACATGCACGTGGGCGACACCATCATCGGCATCAAGGGCCGTGTGGGCTTTGAGGCTGCCGCACCGGCGCTTATCATTGGTGCTCACCGCTTCCTCGAAAAGTATACGCTCTCGAAGTGGCAGCAGTACTGGAAGGACCAGGTGGCTAACTGGTACGGCATGTTCCTGCACGAGAGCCAGTATCTCGAACCGGTGATGCGCGACATCGAGGCCATGCTCACCAGCTCGCAGCGCAATGTGAATGGTACGGTTATTCTCGAACTGCGTCCGCTTGGTTTCAGCACGGTGGGTGTGGACAGCCCCGACGACTTGGTTAAGACTAAGTTTGGCGAATATGGCGAAACACAGAAGGGCTGGACGGCTGAGGACGCCAAGGGCTTTATCAAGGTGCTCAGCACACCGCTCAGAGTGTACTACGCTAACCACCCCGACGGGGAATAACAAACGACTAAACGCTTCATTACATGATACGAATTGGTATTATTGGCGGGGCCGGCTACACGGCCGGCGAGCTGTGCCGCATATTGCTCAACCACCCGGAGGCCGAAATCGTGTTTGTCAACAGCGAGAGCAACGCCGGCAACTTGCTGGCCGAGGTGCACGAGGGGCTGTATGGCGAAACGGATATGCGGTTTACCGACCAGCTGCCTTTTGACCAGGTGGACGTGGTGTTCTTTTGCTTTGGACATGGCAAGAGCACCAAGTTCCTGGCCGAGCACTACATTCCGGCTGATGTGCGCATCATCGACCTGGCACAGGACTTCCGCCTGGAGTCGGACGACAATGACTACATTTACGGCTTGCCCGAACTCAACCACTCTAAGATACAGAATGCACTGCACGTGGCCAACCCGGGCTGCTTTGCAACTTGTCTGCAACTGGGCTTGCTGCCGCTGGCCGAGGCCGGACTGCTGCACGGCGATGTGATGGTTAATGCCATTACGGGTTCAACGGGTGCGGGGGTGAAGCCGGGAGCGACGACGCACTTTTCGTGGCGCACGGGCAACATGAGCATCTACAAGGCTTTTGAGCACCAGCATGTGCCCGAAATCAAGCAGTCGCTGCGCCAGTTGCAACCGTCGTTTGACAGTGAGATTGACTTTATACCTTACCGCGGCGACTTTCCACGCGGCATCTTTGCCACGGAGGTTATCAAGTGCGATGCGCCCATCGACGAGATTGAGGGCTACTACCACGACTTTTACAGCGAGGCGCCGTTCACCTTCTACATTGACAAGCCGGTTGACTTGAAGCAGGTGGTCAACACCAACAAGTGTCTTATACATGCCGAACGGCACCGCGACAAGTTGCTCGTGACATCGTGCATCGACAACCTGCTCAAAGGGGCGTCGGGACAGGCTGTGCAGAACATGAACCTTATGTTTGGTCTTGAGGAGACGACGGGCCTGCGACTCAAGCCGGTGGGATTTTGATGGGGCCTATAAGGACAAAAGCGCCAAACGCTAACTCAAGACGCTACCACCAAACGCTAACTCTAATGGGGGCGACGCGTCCCGCGTCGGGAAAATATGAAGCTATTATTTAGTAGAGACTGTATTTCCTTCCTTTATCTATCCCGACGCGAGACGCGTCGCCCCCATTAGTGCTTGCGTTTCTTCAAGCACCAAATGCTACCACCAAGCGCAACCTCAAAACGCTAACTCTAATGGGGGCGACGCGTCTCGCGTCGGGAAAATATGCAG
>ERZ1034680.325-NODE-325-length-26072-cov-6.674597_pt1 | contig 26072 bp, 13 predicted proteins | sample MGYA00520639_ERZ1034680 | MGnify/ENA primary metagenome ERZ1034680 (study PRJEB33766, sample SAMN09781760) | gut metagenome | biome: gut microbiome | host: Homo sapiens | place: Madagascar | study: EMG produced TPA metagenomics assembly of the PRJNA485056 data set...
GCCCAAGGCTGGCAACATCGCCAAGGTGGTCAGCGTCGTGGCCGACATCAATCCGCTCGCTGCCGAGAAGCGTCACGAGCAGGGTTGGGTCGATGAGCTCCACACCTCGCTCGACGAGTTGATTCCCGCCATCCGCAAGGCTGTGAGCACCAAGACGGTGAAGTCAATGGCCTACGTTGGCAATGTCGTCGATCTCTGGGAGCGCTTGGCTGAGGAGGATATCGAGGTCAATCTCGGTTCCGACCAGACCTCTCTCCACAATCCGTGGGCCGGTGGCTACTATCCCGTGGGTCTCACCCTGGAGGAGAGCAAGCGCATGATGGCCGAGGATCCGAAGGAGTTCAAGGCCCGTGTCGAGGAGTCTCTGCGCCGCCAGGTGGCTGCCATCAACAAGCTGACCGCCCGTGGCATGTACTTCTTCGACTATGGCAATGCCTTCCTCCTGCAGAGCTCACGCGCCGGTGCCGACATCATGGCTGCCGACGGTCACGGCTTCCGCTATCCGTCCTACGTCCAGGATATCATGGGTCCGATGTTCTTCGACTACGGCTTCGGTCCGTTCCGCTGGGTCTGCACCTCTTGCGATCCCGCCGACCTGGCACTGACCGACAAGATTGCCGAGGAGATCATGATGGACGAGCGCAGCCATGCCACCCCCGACATCCAGCATCAGCTCGACGACAACATCCACTGGATCCGCGAGGCTGGTCCCAACCACCTCGTCGTCGGTTCACAGGCCCGCATCCTCTATGCCGACTGTGAGGGCCGTACCCGCATCGCGCTGGCCTTCAACGAGGCCGTCAAGGATGGCCGTCTCAAAGCACCCGTCGTCCTGGGTCGTGACCACCACGACGTCTCCGGTACCGACTCTCCCTTCCGCGAGACCTCCAATATCTATGATGGCTCTCAGTTCTGCGCCGACATGGCCGTACAGAACGTCATCGGCGACTCCTTCCGTGGCGCCACGTGGGTGAGCATCCACAACGGTGGCGGTGTAGGCTGGGGCGAGGTCATCAACGGTGGCTTCGGTATGGTAGTCGATGGCTCCGAGGAGAGCAGCCGCAACATCCGCGAGATGCTCTTCTGGGATGTCAACAACGGTATCTCCCGCCGTGCATGGGCCCGCAACAAGGGATCCATGGATGCTATCCAGCGTGAGATGGACCGCACGCCCGACTTCCGCATGACCATGCCGAACCTCGTCGACGACAACATCATCGACGCTGCGTTCTAACATATTGTCTGGGGGCTGCAACAGGCTCCCAGTCAACCTGTTGCGCGATATGTTTTCAAGCAACGATAAAATCAAAACATCAACCCATCGGGCCTTCACGGGCCTGACAACACTTTAAGAAAGAAAAGAAGCAATGGAACGTAAAATCCATTATATCAGCGCAGAACATCTGACGCTCGATACCGTCCGCGCCATCATCCGCGAGGGCTATGAGCTGCGTCTCTCCGACGACGCCAAGGCACGCATCATCCGCTGCCGTGAGTATTTGGACAAGAAGATTGCCACCGCCGAGGCACCCATCTACGGTGTGACGACAGGTTTCGGCTCCCTCTGCAAGGTGAGCATCGACGAGGACAAGCTGTCCCAGTTGCAGATCAACCTCATGATGAGCCACGCCTGTGGCGAGGGCGACCGCGTGCCGACGGATGTGGTCCGTCTGATGATCTTCTTCAAGATCCAGTCGCTCTCCTACGGCTACAGCGGCATCAAGCTCGACACCGTGGAGCGTCTCATCGAGTTCTTCAACCACGGCGTGTGCCCCGTTGTCTATCAGCAGGGTAGCGTGGGCGCCTCTGGCGACCTCGTGCCGCTGGCTCACCTCTGTCTGCCGCTCGTTGGCCTCGGCCATGTAGAGTATGAGGGCAAGATCATCACGGGTGAGGAGCTCAACGAGAAGATGGGATGGAAGCCCATCCACCTCGCCTCCAAGGAGGGTCTCGCCCTGCTCAACGGTACGCAGAACATGCTCGCCTTCTTCGCCTGGAGCGTCCTGAAGGCACAGGATCTGTCGAAGTGGGCCGACCTCATCGCCACGATGTCCCTCGATGCCTTCGACGGCAGAATCGAGCCGTTCCTCCATCCTGTCCACGCCGTGCGCCCCCATCGCGGCCAGATGGAGACGGCAGACCATATCTACGAGTTGCTCCAGGGTTCTGAGCTGATCAAACAGCACAAGACCCATGTGCAGGATCCCTACTCCTTCCGCTGCATCCCGCAGGTGCATGGTGCGTTCAAGGATACACTCCACTATGTGGAGGAGGTCTGCACGACCGAGATGAACTCCGCCACCGACAACCCCACCGTGGTGCCCGAGGAGGATATGATCATCTCTGCCGGCAACTTCCACGGTGAGCCCATCGCCCTTCCGATGGATTTCCTGGCCATCGCCCTCAACGAGCTGGGCAGCATCTCCGAGCGCCGTATCTACAAGCTGGGCGACGAGCAGCGCGGTCTTCCCTCCATGCTCGTTGCCAAGCCGGGTGTGAACAGCGGATTCATGATCACCCAGTATGCTGCCGCCTCGATCGTCAGCCAGAGCAAGATGCTCTGCATGCCCAACTCTGCCGATAGCATCCCCACCTGCCAGGGTCAGGAGGACCACGTCTCCATGGGTGCCAACGCCGCCACGAAACTCTATCGTGTGGCCGAGAACACGGAGCGCGTCCTTGCCTTGGAGCTCTTCAACGCCGCACAGGCCCTCGATTTCCGCCGTCCGCTGAAGTCCTCGCCCGCGGTAGAGAAGTTGCACGCAGAGTACCGCAAGATCGTCCCGTTCATCGAGATCGACCGCGTGATGTACCCGCTCATCGCCAAGAGCATCGAATTCATCGCCAAGAATCAATTCTAAACGTTTTATCCCCATCGATCGTTAGGCGCGGCCTCATGATCGATAGGAAAACTAAAACGATAAAAAAGTGAGATCCGTGCGGGGGACGGCAAGGGTGTCCATGACGGGCGCGCTTGCTCTCCCCCGCACTTTTTTTATTGGTATCATCATTATTTATATTATACGAAGACAATGAGAACGATATACACCAACATCGCCCAACTCTGTGGCATCACCCACGGAGAGCTGCGCAAGGCGGGACAGGAGATGGCCCGCGTAGAGACGATGACAGACGCATGGCTCGCCGTCGAGGACGACAAAATCTTGGATTTCGGCACGGGAAGCGTGCCTGCGGAGCTGACGCAGGGCGCAAAGGTCATCGACACTAAGGGCGCCTTCGTCATGCCGCGCTTCTGCGACAGCCACACCCACCTGGTCTGGGCAGGCAGCCGTGAGCAGGAGTTTGAGGACAAACTCCAGGGATTGTCCTACGCCGAGATTGCCGCCCGCGGCGGTGGCATCCTCAATTCTGCCGACCGTCTCCACGAGACGAGCGAGGAGGACCTTTTCGAGCAGACCATGCGCCGTGCCGAGGAAATCTGGCAGAAAGGCACAGGATGTGTGGAAATCAAGTCTGGCTACGGACTGACGACCGAGGATGAGTTGAAAATTCTGCGTGTCGCCCAGCGTGTAAAGGCCCATTCGCCACTCCGCATCGTGACCACCTTCCTCGGTGCCCATGCCGTCGGCCGAGCCTACAAGGGACGCCAGTCAGAATATGTCGATCTCGTCATCAACGAGATGATGCCCCGTGTGGCCGCCGAGGGACTAGCCGACTTTGTGGACGTGTTCTGCGACGAGGGTTTCTTCACGCCAGAGGAGACCGACCGCATCCTCGAGGCTGGCGAGAAATATGGCATGAAGGGTAAGATTCATGCCGACGAGCTGGCCTTCTCGGGTGGATCCCGTGTTGCCATCGCTCATGGCGCACTCTCTGCCGACCACTTGGAGGCACTCCCCGAGGAAGGCATAGAGCAGTTCCGTGGTGCCGTCACCATGCCCACTGGTCTGCCGGGTACGTCCTTCTTCCTTAATATGCGGTTTGCCCCGGCCCGTGGCTTCATCGACGCTGGCCTGCCCATCGCTCTCGCCTCCGACTACAACCCAGGCTCCACGCCGTCGGGCGACATGAAGTTTGTCTGGTCCCTGGCCTGCACGAAGATGCGTCTCACCCCCGAAGAGGCATTCAATGCCATCACCCTCAACTCCGCCGCCGCCATGGGCTTGTCCGCGGAGTATGGCAGTGTGGAGCGTGGCAAGCACGCCTCCCTCCTCTTCCTGCGCGACGTCCCCTCGTTGGCATGGCTTCCGTACCAATACACCACGCCGCTGCGCCACGCTACATTTTAAGACCAAGCGCTTCAACGTCCGCAAAGAGGCCACACACCGTTGCACATAGCAGGGTAGTGGAGACTTTATACGATAGACAAAGCCACATTCGCAAGGGAGAAACCCGTTGGAATGTGGCTTTTTGCATCCCCATCGGGATGCTGCAAAACACTAATCAAACACAAAAAAGCTTGTGTGAGGAATGGCTGGCGACCGTGAAGGCAGAAGCTATGGACAGCATCTCCATCTTCTGCGGTAGCCTACCTCAGTATATCTTTGAAGGCGAGGTTGGCCAGCAGGGCTGTCGATTGACTGAGCATGCGGATAAACTCCTGGGCCGACGACTTCATATAGGAGTCGCGCAGCAAGTGCACACAGCCGTCCATCTCGTTGCCCTCCGCATCGATAGGGATAGCCTTCATACCTGGCTGGGTGAGCGTGGTGGATTCCGAGAGGATGGAGACGAGCGAGCTGCGGCTCAGCAAGTCAAAGATGATATTGACATTGTTGACCTCCACCATGATTTTGAAGTTGTTGTCACGCCCCTCCAGCAGGTGCTCGAAGGCGTTGCGCGCCTGCAAGCCCTTGTAGGGCAGAATGAGATCATAGCGTTCAAGGTCAGCGAGGGTGACGCTCTGCTGCCTTGCCAGCGGGTGGTGATCATTGACGATGGCCGCCAGGCGATTGCTAAAAATCGCTCTGCTGTCTATCGCCTTGTCCCGCTTGAGCGGCTTGAAGGCCAGCACAAGATCCAGTTCGCGCTTCTTCAGTCCGTCCATCAGTTCCTGCATAGATCGATAGACGATATTGAGCTTGACGTGGGGGTAGGCATGGATGAACGCGATGAGCGTCTCGGCCATGATGTTGCTAAAGGAGAACGTCACTCCGATGTTGAGTTCTCCAGCCAACATCTCACGCAGGTCATTCATGTGGTCAGCACAGGCCCCGGCCGCATTGACCGCCTTTTGGGCATAAGGCAACAGTTCTTTTCCCGCCTCCGTGAGATATACCTCGTGGGAATTGCGTTCAAAGAGCGGCATTCCTATCTCCTGCTCCAGGTGGGAAATCTGCTGCGATAGGGTACTCTGCGTGACGTAGAGCTTCCGCGATGCCTTGGAGAAATTGAGCGTTTCGGCCACCTGGAGGAAATATTTCAATTGTCTGATTTCCATTCTTATCGGTCTAAATCCGTTTGCAAAGATACTACAAGAGTTTCTATTCGTGCGTATCGCGGGCATGATTTTTCTCCTTTCTTGTCCTTCTGTGTGCACCCACTCTCGCTCCTACGGCATGGGGCGTGACAAACTCTCCGTTGCGCTTTTTCCGTTCCACGAGCATGGCGAGCAACTTCCGCTTGCGTGTATCCTCGATGAAACGGCGAAAAAAGAGATTGGGCACAGCCACGCCGAGGGCGATGCAGATGATAGCCAGCGAAGCTTTGATGGCATTGTTCATGCCCACCGTGACCTCGCCGACGACACCGTGCATCTCGATGAAAGCGAAGAGGGCGCGATACATCAGCACACCCGGAATCATCGGGATGACACTCGGGATGGTGATACACTGATGGGGCACATGAAACCAATGGCGCGCCTTGATGACAGCGATACTCACCGCCGTGGCTCCCGCCAGCGACCCGATGGTCAGTCCCATGTCCAGGCCGAGGTTGCCATTGCTCGGACCGAGGTTGATAAAGTTGCGCACACACACGGCGATGATACCACCCACGGCCACGACGGGCAGCAGGCGTCGCGGAATGTTGAAGATGGTGGAGAATCCCATGGCCGACACGGCGGCGGCAATGGCATACTCCCAATACTCATGATGGGGTGTCATGGTGAGCGTCTTGGCAAAATTGTCGATGCCGCAGACCTTGATGGCAAAGGCGATGCCGAAAGCCATGGCCAGCACCATGAGCAGCGTATTGACGGCACGGATGAATCCGGTCTCGATATAGCCGTCGAGCATGTCGCTCACGAAGTTGATGAGCGGCACACCTGGTACGATGAATAGCGCGCACGCCATCAGTGGGTGCCATGGCGTAGTGGAGATCATCCACGACGGCATGCCCGCCATCATCGCTGGATCAGTAGAAAGGAGTGCTGTCGCCCAAGCCAGCAGCGTGGCCACGAAGGCCGAGATGCCGATGGCGACGTAGTTGTTGCAACCCACCGTGGGGAGAAACATCCGCAGGCGGAAACCCAGGATGGCCGCCAGGGAGCAATAAAAGAATGCGGTCCAGTCGCAGCCAAACTGGATGCAGAAGCCACCGCAGGCAAAGCCGCCACCTATCGCCACCTGCCAGGGGGTGAAGCCACGTGGCGCATCGTGGATGTCGTCGAGGGCCTTCTCATACTGCACGAGCGAGAAGTCCTCGCGGATGGCCGTCCAGGTGAGGCGGCTCACCTTGGCGATGGTGGCCAGACTGATGCCGTGACGCTCGCAGCGCTGAAACTTCGTAAACGAGTGGAGCTCATCGCTGTAGTTGACCATAAGCACGTTCCAGTTGACATAGAGGTGTATGTAGCGCTCGTCCAGTCCCAGGAAGGCCATCGCACGCTTCATCGTCCGCAGGATGCGCGAGGTGTCGGCCGCACTCTCCATGAGCAGGCTCCCTGTGCGTAGCAGCAGGTCGAGCTTGTGGCAGAGTTCCGTTTCGGCCACTCCGCGCCGCCGCCTCGGCTCTTCTACTGCCGAGGGGCGCACTGAAGGGGTCTCTGTTTTGACGTTTCTCATTCGTTTATCCGAATACAAAGATCAGTATCTGAATCGTGACGATGCGCAGGAACATAGCGAAAGGATAGACCGTGGCGTAGCCCACGGCGGGCGCGTCAGCAGAGGTCTGTTCGCGGACGTAGGCCAAGGCTGCCGGATTGGTATGGGCACCAGCGAGCACACCGAGCATCGTGTAGTAGTTGATGTGGAAGACATAGCGGCCTATCAAACCACCAACCAGGATGGGCACCATCGTGATGGCGGCACCATAGACAATCCACTGCGCGCCCTCACCCGTGGCAAGGGTTTGTACGAAGGGCGATCCCGTGCCCAGTCCGACACAGGCCAGGAAGATGCAGATTCCCACCTCACGCAACATCAAGTTGGCCGAGATCGTATTATAGGTCACGAGGTTATATTTCGGGCCGAAGAAACCGATGAGGATGGCCACCACCAGCGGGCCGCCGGTGAGTCCCAGTCGCAGACTCTCATTGATACCGGGAAGGAAGAAGGGGATGTTGGCCACGATACAACCGAGCATGATACCAAGGAAAATAGGGATGAGGTTGGGCGCGTTGAGCCGCTTCATCTGGTTGCCAAGGAGTTTCTCCGTATGGGCAATAGCGAGCTCCGTACCCACCACCGTCACACGATCACCAAGCTGCAGTTTCAGATGCGGGGTAGCGATGAGGTCCACACCGTTGCGGTTCACTCGCGTGATGTTCGTGCCAAGGCTCGTGCGGATACCCATCTGGCCGATGCTCTTGCCGTTGACACCCGGCTTCGTCACAAGGATGCGACGCGTGATCAGATCCTTGCCAAAGGTCTCGGGTGCCACCTCTACCTTTTCGCCGACAAGGGCCACGATGGCCTCCACGGCCGTAGGATGGGCCACCACCTGGAGCAGGTCGCCCTCGTTGACTACCGTCGACCCGTTGACAACTTCACTCTTGCCACTGCCGTCGCTATGGATGATACGCGAGATCATGAAGTCGCGTTTCAGCACTTCGTGGATCTGGCGCACCGTGTCGCCAGCCACCATTTTGTTGGTCAGGCGCACGGAGAACGTATGGAGCGTCATCTCCTTCAAGTGGCCTGCGCCCATTTTGGCAGCGTCCTCCTCATGGTGTCTGTCGATGCGCAGGGCATAGCGGAGGATGACGAATGAGAGGATTACACCCAGCACACCCACAGGGTAGGCGATGGCATAGCCTGTGGCGATGGATGGGGCGTCAATGTGGCGCAGGTCGCTGAAAGCCTGCTGTGCCGCACCCAGTCCCGGGGTATTGGTCACGGCACCCGAGAGGATGCCGACGAGGGTCGTGGCAGACGTGCCAGAGAAGGAATAGACCACGAGGGTTGTCACAATACTCAATGCCACAACTACAATACTGAGGATATTGAGACTCTTGCCACCTCCACGGAAGGAGGAGAAGAAGCCTGGGCCCACCTCAAGGCCGATGGAATAGACGAAGAGTATCAAGCCAAACTCCTTGAGGAAGTGGAGTAGATGCTCGTCGATGGTGATGGGAAGGTTGCCCATCAGCAGACCGATAAACAACACCCAGGCCAGCCCGAGCGAAACTCCGCGCACCCGAACCTTGCCCAAACACAGGCCGAGCGTGATCACCAGGGCCAGAATCATCACTGAGTGGGCCACGCCTCCTCCCCACAACTCGGGGAATCCGTAAAACAACTTTTCAAGTATTTCCATTTGTACTTTATTATTTTGATTAATTTCTTCTGCCTTGCCACAGCGCCACACCTGTCTGAAGTAGCATCCGCGATTTTCGATTGCAAAGGTATAGACAATGACGAAAGCCGCAGATCATCGGCATTTAAAAAGCACAAATGCAGCTATAAGCATTTTCGATAAAGTGATTTCAGCTTGTTTCCTTTCCTTTTTACCATTATATATCAATAGGTTACACACTTCTTATAGGTCGTCTCACTCTGATTCTTACCACCCCATATTCCTACTGACTTTCATCCACATATCAGCCATCGCATTCTAAAAGACTGATAGCCGCATACGGATTTACTTTCTTTACTTGCAAATTCTTGATTCAAAAATCGAATGGAAAAGGGTAGATTGGATGGTAAAAACGCAAAGCGGGGCACCACGATGGGTGCCCCGATAAATTTGATACATATATATATTGTGTCCAGTAAGTAGAGCCCGCAGTCGCTGCGGGTGTGCCGTTCCGCTACGGCAACTAATCGTGTTTCATATATTAATGAGGAGAAAAAGGGGAAAGTAACCCCTGTTTTGAGAAAAAAAAATCAAAAAAAGTTTGTTGAGATTTGGTTATGCGATTTTGTTTTCTACGGTTTTGCATTGAATATCAGCAGTTTAACGGGTCTTTTTCGTAAATTCTATTTTTTATTTCGTAGATGCTTTTTTCTGCGCTTTTTGTTCGTGAAGCTATCAGTTTAGGTCGTGAACAAAAGGGTGGGGGGATAGATGCAAAACGGTGGGAGACGATCCCGACTTCACAGCCGACATTCGTCATCCCACCGATGGAATGAATTTCATAAAGGGAAACAGCTTACGAGATTTTCACAAATCCCAGTAAGCGTAAAAACCCCAAACGAAGTTATACTTCCAAGGTTGTTTCCTTGAAGTCAGAATGATGAGAAACCGATCGTAGCCCCGTTGGGGACAGGGCAAGTCTTTTGATAATACTGGAATCCAAACAACAGGCAACGACGCATGCGCTGTCCATTTCACCTACTTCGCCGACTGCGCTTTGATTTCCAAAGACCTTCCAAAACATCGAGAACTGACTTCTCCGGTTCAACTGGAATTGATAGTATGGTAAACTCTTTTACCATAAGGCTGGCTCTAAAATCAGACCGATAGACCTTTCACCCTCAATGGTTTCGAAAGTCCCCGAACTAATTGTTAGAACCAGCCTTAACAAGCATTGGTTACTTGATATATACTTTCTTGACACTTCCGTCAGCATGACGGATCATATATATGTTGCCCTTGCAAGGAGCCTCGATCTTCTGGCCGCCGAGCGTATAGAACGTTGCACCCTCGCTCATCAGCCTCTGGATGGAACCGATGCTGTTAGCCTCTGCCGCAGCCTTGGCATCAGCGAGCAGCTGCTCGATAGCAGTCTTGATAGTCTCCAGGTCGATGGTGCTATTCTCGTCAAGTTCCACGGCCTCATACTGAGCTTTCAGCTCATCCTTCTTCTTGTTGATGTCATACTGGATACTGGACTCCACACCGACAAACTGTGCGGCTACGATGGCGTAGTCCTTCTCGATAGTGGCCTTCACCTCGTCGAGGCGAGTCTGTACAGCGGCAATTTCGTCGCTCAGACGCACATAGGCAAGCTCATTGGCTACGAGCTTCGCATTGCCGAGCTTCGCATTGGCGAGAAGCTGCTCGACAGCAGCCTTGATGGCCTCCAAGTCGATGGTGCTATTCTCGTCGAGCTCCACGGCCTCATACTGAGCCTGCAGCTCAGCCTTCTTCTGGTCGATATCGCCCTGGATAGCGGCCTCAGTATCAACAAACTGTGCGGATACATTGGCGTAGTCCTTCTCGATAGTGGCCTTCACCTCGTCGAGGCGAGTCTGTACAGCGGCAATTTCGTCGCTCAGACGCACATAGGCAAGCTCATTGGCTACGAGCTTCGCATTGCCGAGCTTCGCATTGGCGAGAAGCTGCTCGACAGCAGCCTTGATGGCCTCCAAGTCGATGGTGCTATTCTCGTCGAGCTCCACGGCCTCATACTGAGCCTGCAGCTCAGCCTTCTTCTGGTCGATATCGCCCTGGATAGCGGCCTCAGTATCAACAAACTGTGCGGATACATTGGCGTAGTCCTTCTCGATGGTGGCCTTCACCTCGTCAAAACGAGCCTGTACAGCAGCTACCTCCTCGGTCAAACGGACATAAGCGGCCTCGTTAGCCAGTTTCTTCAGATGCTCTGCCTGGGCGGCAGCAGCTTCCTCCAAATATTTGGCGATGGCCTCATTGACACCCTTCACGGCCTCGGCGTCCAGCGTAGAAGTCTCCGTGAGCGCACAGTCGGCGTTCTTGGCATCAAGGTCTGACTGGATGGCATTGATCAAGCTCTGAATGGTCTCCACAGTCTCAGCGTAGTTCTCGGCCACATCCGGGCACTCCTCGGCCACCTTCGCCTTGGCGTCGTCAAGAGCTTTTTGCAGGGCAGCCACCTCCTCAGCGAGGCGCGCATAGGCAGCATCGTTGATGGGCTTGAGACTCGTCACAGAGACATGGGCGTCCGTGATGTCGAGCGAGTACTCCGTCGTCTCGTTGGCAGCGAGTACATTGGAGAATACGATGGCAGAGTTCTCGTCCGTCACAAAGTCCGGGTCGGCCACGACATTGAACGAGAAGATCACACCGTCGCCATCCTTGTAAGGCTGAATCTTGTCAATGGGCAGAGAGGAGAGCACGACACGCACGATGCCATTCTTCTCAATGGAAGAGATGGCGAAATTGCTTGACAAGCGCTCACTATACTGGAAATTCATTTTCCCGTTGCTCTTCTTCTCAATATGCAATCCCTCAGGCAGCGTGATGTCGGCCTGAAGACCGCAGAAATAAATATCGTTCTTCAGCACAACGTCCACCTTGTGGGTGCCGCCTGGCTTGATGGAGAACGCCTGCTCGCCCGTGCAAAGACTTCCCACCATCGGCGTGATAGCCTGATAGGTGGGACAGTCGATAAGCACCTTCTTGCCCTGGCGGTTGCCTCCACTGCAAGTGGAGAACCTGATCTGTGCATCATCAGCAGAAGAGAAGTTGGACGTAGCACGAATTTTGAACGTACCCAGTGCGCCCTCAGTGCCCGCGATGGGGGTGAAGTCCTTGGTAAGGAGGGCGATACGCCACTTCGCATCAGGCTGCTGGATCATCGTAGCAATGAAGCATTCACGGTCTATGCGCTCCTCGTTGATTTTGAAGCTACCCGGGACAATCTCGACCTGCGGGGAAGTGAAGTCCATATCAAACTGCATTGCATAGATCACCTCGTCATTGACGAGGTTCACAGTGATCTCTTTCGTCTCGCCCGGCTTGATGGCAATAGGACCACCGTCGTTGAGCACAAGTCGGTTGCCAGCAAGGACAGAGATCGTCCCGCTTATGGCCAAGACCATCATCAAGGCCATTCTTTTGAAACTTGTTGTAATCTTAAACATAACCATTTACGTTTAGAAGATGTATGTTGTCGTTGTTGTTATCAAAAATAGGCGCGGCTGTCACATACGTGGCAACCACGCCCTCGTAATTGAGAAAAAATTACCGATGTATATGATTATTTACCAGTAACCTTCTGGGTCTTGCCGTTGGCGTTGCGGACAATGTTGATGCCCTGCTTCACCTTATCCAGCAACTGACCGCCCACGGTATAGATCTTCTGCTTCAGGCTGCCCTCGGTCTCCATGCCGTTGATGCCGGTCGCATCACTGCCCGTGATCGTCGTCTCACGGCCGTTGGCCTCGGCAAAGATAACCTTGTCGAGCGCCACCTTGTCGATGCTGCCGCCCTGCACGTCGAGGTAGAGAATGGCGGAACCATTGGTGAAGCAGTTGTTCTCTATCGTAGAGATGACCACGCGGTGCACGCCGTCGATGTCCTTGGAGTAGAGTGCGTGACCGTTGGCACGGTTGCCCACGCTCTCACCCACCACCGTCATGCCTGCGGGCAGGATGATGTCCATCTGGCAAGCCACATAGTCCTTGCGGTTTTCGAGATTGATGGCGATGCGCTGTACGCCGTTGTTGTCTTCTGCCGAGACGGTGAGGTTTTCGGAACCCAACATCGGAGCGTTCAGAGTGCCACCCAGCGACGGCCAGAGACCATTGGTCACCTTGGCTGCAATGAGGGTCACATCAGCGATGGAGATCTTGCCGTCGCGGTTGACGTCGGCTGCGGCAAACACCTTGCCACCCTCCAGGGTCTCCGGATCGAGCACGGCGTTGAGCACGGTGAGGTAGTCGTCGGTCAGGACAACGCCGTCCTCGGTGACGTCGCCGAGCACATACGTATTCTCCTCGATGGAAGTTCTGAGAGCATTCATCGACTCGACCAAAGACCCAGACGTAGCAGCGACCAACTTCACGCCATACTCCTCGTCCTTCGAATAGTTGATCTCCTTTTGCCCAGCCTCGCTACCATCAGGATTCAGCCATGCATTTCCGTTGATGTCCTTCGTGGGAAGAATACGGTCCCAGCCGTGGAAATCGAGATAATTGTCGAAGTTTTGCTTAGCGAGCTTCAAGTTATCAAACTGTTCGCGCAACGCACCGTCCTCGTCATAGATCTTCGTTCCAGACTTATAGAACGAATTCTGCATGGCGCTGTAAGCGCCCCACACATTGTTCCTATACACTTGATATGTCTCATTATAAGCTCCAAACACCTCTGCCATTGCAAGCTTTGCATAGGCATCTTTAAGGCTACCGTCCTTGTACGACTCCACCTGGCTGTCGGTCAGAATGGCCGACACAGGGCCTTCCTCCAGCGTCTTGGCAGCCTGCTCAAGGATGCCGCTGACCTCCTCGGCCTTCTCACTGGCCACATTGAAGAACAGCTTCTCGTAGTTCTCCATGTAGGACTTGCCGCGCTCAAACACGAACACCTCATTCCCTACCTGTTTCCAAGATGACTCTTCAAGCACTGTGGAGCTATGCTGGTAAGACGCTATCAGCTCCTTCACTCTGGTCTGCTCAGCCACCAAAGCGTCATAGGCGTCCTGAAGGTCCTTCATTGCCTTGGCGTGGGCAACATAGGGTTTGTTGGCCTCGATGATATCCATGCGGGTAGCACCCATGCGGTCTATCAACACGTTGAGGAGATGAATAACCTTCGTCTTGTAGGTCACGATCTCGTCGCCATAAGAGGTGATGAGGTTCTTCACGCCGTCGAGTTCCTCGCGGCAAGCGTCCAATGCAGACTTGTACTCCACCTTCACGGGCGCATATACTTGTTCGTAGGTCGTGTTGACACTACTGTATGTCGTCTCAGCCTGCGAAACCAGTGTACCCAAGCTGCTGGCTACACCATCGATCAGTTCGGCATTCACGAGCTTGATGAGACCCATGCGAGCCTGCGCCACCTTCTTCTCCAGAGCCAGCAAGCCAGCGTCTTTCTTCGCCTCTGCCGGGGTAGCGTTTTCATCAAACTCCTTGAGCAGATCGTCAAGTTCCTTGGCGAGGTTCTTGCAGTGCTCGTCATAGTATGCCTTGACCTCGTCAGCCGCCGTTCCCGTGAGGTTGTCCAAAGCCTCGCGCTTCTGGGTCTCGATGGCAACAATGTCGGCCTTGATCGCATCGACCTCGGCCAGGTTGGCCGCGTTGTAGATACCATCGATGCTGAGGATCTTGATGCTGTGGCAGTCGTACCACTGCTTGTCCTCGCCGATGATCAGTCCATAGACGCGCTTGCTCATCTCCTGCGAAGCGTTCTGGCGTGTGAGGTCAGCCTGCCAACGCTTGACCTGGTCAAACGTCGAGGCGATATTGGCCTCTATGCGGCTGCTTGCCACATTGAATGCACCATAATAGTCCTGCGCAGCCTTGATGCGCTCCGTGACGGTATTGTAGTCGATGGTCAGCTGGTCGAAGTTCTTGATATTGGCATCGTATGCGTCGGCCTTGGCCTTGGCGCTGGTATAGACAGCACCAGCCTCTGCGTAGAACGCATTGATATAGCGCTGTAGATCGGCGATCTTGCCCGTGAACGTGCCATCGGCAGCCTTGGCGGCCAATTCCGTGGCCGGAGTGAGGTATTTGGCGACGCAGTCCTTGTAAGACTTGAGATCGTCATCCTTGCCCTCATAGGCGAAGCCTTCCAGGGCGGCAAGCCACTTCTCGTTGTCGGCCTTGGCACCAGCATAGCGGTCGTCACCCTCTGTCAGCGTGCCGTCCACACCGACATAGACGCCCTCGTAGAGAGCCTTCCACTCGTTCTGTGCAGCCTGCTCCAGGTCGGCGACGAGCAAGTTGGGCACCATGCCAAAGAAGCTCCAGTCGTCATCGAGGTTGCTCACGAGCAACTGCGACTTCTTGTAATCGTCGGCACTGACTCTGTCGTAGAACTCCTGCACGTTCGCAAAGGCGTTGTCGCGCACGTTCTTGTCGAAGCCAGCCACTTTCTCCTTGGCGGGAGCGAGCTGGTTGTCGTTGAGGTTGGCCAACATCTCCTCCAGCTTGGCTCTCACGGCCGTATTGACTGCCAAGTCGAGATCCTTCTTGTAAGCCTCGATCTGATCCGTGTACTCCATGGCCTTCGCGGCATTGTCCTCTTTGATATCCCAAAGAGCGGGCGACGTGGTCTCCGCGTAGGTGTGAGCGGCCTTGTCCTTCAAGTTCTTGATGAGGGCGGCATACTTATAGATGTTCTCCTGGGCAGCGATGATGCTCTCCACATTGACCAGCTCCTTGAGCTCCTCGGTAGAGATGTTCTGGTAGCCAGCAATCTGGGCAGTTCCCTCACCATACTTGTCCTCCGTCTCCTGCACCTTGGTACAGAAGGTATTGTAACGGGCGAGGTTGTCTCCAGCGATGGCACCGTTGTATTCGCTATTGCCCTCGATGAAGGCCTTCAAGCCGTCGAGTTCGAACTTGATGGAACGGTAAGCCTCGCTGACCGTCTTGTGGTTGGTAGTGGTCAGACCCTCGGCATAATATTTCTCCACCAACGCCTTCTGCTCCTTGATGCGCTTCAGGAGGTCGCCGAGCTGACTGAGATAGGGCTTCAGCGTCTCAGGACGGAGATCGGAAGCGTTGAACAATCCGTTCACCTCGTCCCAAAGGGCCTGGCACTTGTTGCCTTCGTCCACCTGAGTATAATTGTTGGTGTTGTCATTATAAGCCTGCTTGGGAAGCATCTTGAGCACGTTGGAAAGATCCGTCATACGTCTGGCTATCCCCGTATTGAGCTCCGGCTCATTCTTATAGGTATTGTAATTGTACTTGAAAGAACCTGTCCAGGCTTTGCCTGCCTTGTAGGCGGCCTCGATGGCTTGCTCTATGGCCTGGCGCTCCTTGAAGTGCACGCCGTCGGGATAGGCGAGCAGGCTGAGATAATAGGCTGCGTTGGTACCGTTCGTCTTTTGGTTTATGCGCGTTCTCACAGCGTCGAAAGCATTGGCAAAGCCATAGTGCGTCGTTGTGTAATCTCTGCCCCAAGAGCTATAGTTCCAAATATCTATCCTCTGTCCAACAAAGTTGTCCTTCAGCTTCTGATAGGCATCATAGTTGGCTGTAGAGTCGATGGCCAATGCCTTGAGAGCATCGGCCTCCAGCTGCAAGTCGTTGAGACGACTGGTGATACCCTTGACGACATGGCCCTCGGCATCATAGCTATCCTTGCATGATTCCTGAAGGATCTCCTTGGCGCGCGCCGTAGCAGCCTCCGCCTTCAGTGCGTCGAGCTTGTTGGTTGTGGCCTGGATCTGTGGGTCGATGCTCTCGCCAGGTATCTTGAATGCGTTCTTTGCCTCCGTCAGCGTGCGGCTGACCAGCTCAGCACCCTTCGGGTAATAATAATACTGATTTCCGATGAAGTCGGTATAAGCTTGCTTCTCCGCATTGACATGTGCTTTTTGGGCGTTCACGCGCGTCAGCAACTCGCTCAGTGCGTCGTTGATAGCATCAACGTCACCCTTGATGACGCTCAACAAGGACATAGCCTCTACTGCGTTGTCCTCGGTGATATCGTCCTTGGTGGCTGCTACAGCCTGGATCTTGGCTTTCTGCGTATTGGTGCTGGCCTCGATATCATTGAGATCCTGGAGCAACTCGTCATACTTCAGTCCGAGGTTGTCCTCCGTCCACGTCACATTGTAATACTCATAGGGCACGCCCTTGTACTCATCGATATCAGCCTTGATGGCATCGACGACTTTGCTGGCGGCATCATACATCGCCTTGGCAGCCTCTATCTTGGCAGTCTTGTCGGAATTGACCTTGTCATTGGCGAAGGCATCATTGAGGGCCTGGGCATCGGTGAGGATGGTCTCCTTGAGCTGTACGGCCAGCAAAGCAGCAAGGTGCTCGGCATCGAGCTTCTCTTTGGCGGCACTGAAGTTGCTTGCCACACGGTCGATCTCTGTCTGGAGCTTGGTGATGCGCTCTCCGTAGGTCTTACCCGTGACCTCCGTGGCCGGAGTGGCAACGACGAGCGTCTTCGTACCGACGGTCGCACGCAGCGTGGCCAGTGCGTCCTTGTAGTCCTTGATGGCGGTGTTCACCACATCGTAGCGGGCCAGGGCAACCGTGGCGTCATCCTGATACTTGACGACGGCCATAGCAGCAGCGTCTATCTGACTCTGGAAGTCCCCGCGCACTGTCTCGGTCAGCGTCTTCTCCTGATAGCTCTTCTCGACGGCGGCCTTAATCTCGTCGATGGTCTTCTGCAGGCCGGCAGCCGTCTTCTGGAAATGGGCAGCCACATCATACGTATCCTTCTCGGCGGCTGGCTTCATCTTGGCCACAGCAGCCTTGGCATCGTCGAGCATCTTCTGCAAGCCCGTCTCTGTGCCCAGCGCCTTGAGCAACTTCTGATAGTTCTCGTAGTTCTGGATGATGGCACCAGCATCGCTGCGCAAGCTGCTGATCTTGGCCTGGATCGCATCGCGGTCGGCATCATAGCTGGCCGTGCGGATATTGTGGGGTGCCTTGTAGTCCTTGTCCACCTTGCCCTTGAGGGCATCGATAGCGGTACGGATCTCCTTGACGCGGTTGGCATACTTCTGGTTCACATCGTCGCTCTTCTCCAGATACTGGAAGTCGTCCTCCAGAGCGGAAAGGAGCTGGTCGGCGGCAGCCTTCTTGGCTTCGGCATCGACATGCTTGGCGAGATACTCGTCCTTCGTGGCATTGATGACCACCACCTGTGCTTCCTTCAGTGTGCGGAAGTTCTCCTCCAGCTCAGAAGCCTTCGTCTTGTCGGCATCGATGGTCTTGTACAGGTCGGACACCTTCTTCCATTCCTTACGCATGGCGTTGAGAGCCTCTTCGTTCCAATCGGCATAGTTGCCGTCGTCCGGCATCTGGGTGTGTATCTCCTCCTGAGCGGCGTTGAACGAGCTCAAACCATCCTGATACGTAGCACTGATATTGAGCCAAGCGTTGCCAGAAGTACCGATATTGGCCTTCAGCTTATTAAACTGCCGGCTGAAGTTTTCCGTAAACTCATCCGTTTTCAGTTCATTGGCTGCGCCTGCGTTGTACTTTTGCTTCGCCAGCGTACCGAAGTCTTCAATATCTTTCTTTATCTTGTCATAGTCAGCCTGATAGGTCTCCTTCATGGCCTTATCCGTATAATACCAAGTCCAGTAGAAACCGTCAAACTGACGCTTTGCATCCGTATAGGCATCCCATGCACTCTTGTAGGAGTTCTCGTTGACGTTGGCTTTCTCTACGACATCGGCAAGGGCACCAATACCATCGGTCAGTGCACGAAGTTCGGGGCTGTTCTCTCCCTGCCAAAGGTGGTTCTTCACATAGACTTCATAATCACCCTTCTCAATGATGTCAAGCTGGCTGGCATAGTCGGCCACCTGCATCTCCAGGCTGGGCTTTTCGTCATTGCCCTTCTTCCAAGCATCGGTTGTACGGAAGTATTCGCTGGTACCGCTGACGATTTCGCCGAGCTGCGCACCGAGTTCCTTCACCGGAGCGGCGAAGTCAAAGATCAAGGTAAACTTGACACCAGAGAACTTGAATTCGCCCGGGGTCACGGCACGAACCTTGACCCTCACTTTCGCCGGCGCGTCACCCTCGATGGTGAAGGCGACTTCGGGGGCATACTCCTTGCCCTTATAGACAGCGACAATCTTGGCATTGTCGGTAAACGTGGCACGCTGCAGCATGTACTTGCCAGGAGCCAGTTCTTTCTCGATGGAAACTTCCTTTCCTGTGGAGACGGTCACGGAACCGTCTTCCGATACGGTCAAATCATCTCCTGTCCATGCAGTCTTGTCGATCACAACATCGGCGTCGGCCAATGCTGCAACGGGGGCGCCTGTGATGGCAAGGAGAGAAATCAGTACATCTTTTCTCATAATCTTATTTAATTGTACAAATTAATTATTTTCTTTTCAGCTGCTCTTCCCGTATATATGATAAGGTAGAGAGACTTTGATAGACCACTTTTTGTCAGTGTAATCGTGTACAAAATTATACATAATCCATGGAGCCATGCGAAATCGCAATGGCCCTTTTCGTGAACCATCGTGTTTTTTTCGTGAATGAAAATACGCCACAAAGGGTGTCCCACATCTCACACTATGGGAAATGTCCATTCAATCCACGGATGGGGGGGTAAATCCACACCCCTTTCCTTCGTCAGGATCGAGGTCAGGGTCGTCGGGGTCATCCGACGGCAGCGTCGCATAAGAGCTACGCGCGTCCTGCATCAAGCTTTTGAGTGCTGGTTTCGATACATTGAGTACGACCACCTGCCCATTGGAGCCGTAGAGCGACACCGTCTGCTTGAGGGCATTCATGTGGAAGACCCGGTTCTTATTGATGATGTATTTCCGGCCCATCCTGACCAAATTGTTATGGTCTGGAAACCTCGTCCGAATCTCCCGTTCTATCTCCCCGAGGCAGAAGGGCACCATGATCTTGTTGCCATACAGATTGTGTATCTCCGTGTAGTGGTCATCAGCTTCAAACAGCAAGGCGTCATCAAGATTGAGCATATAAATCTCACCACAGAGGATGAGACACATATTGCTTTTGTGTTCCATTTCGTTTACGTTGTTTGTTTGTTAGTATCTACTAGATGGTAGTATCTCCTAGTTGTTAATGTTCGTTTTGGTAAGGAAGTAACTCCGTCCCACTGCAAAAATAGAGAAAAACTTACTGCCAAATCTATCATCCCATTCTGCTTTTCGTGAACCACGCGCTTTCCTTCGTGAACGAACGCATAATAGCTTTCCCATCGTGAAAACATCTACTCAATTCGTGAATATAGTCCGAGGCTGGTTTGCAAGGATCCAATGACTGTTGGAATAGGTGGTTATGAGACGCAAGAGGGATTTTATGTGAAAAAGTGCGACGAAAATCGGTGGTTATTTTCCTAAATTGTCCTAAAAGATTGTTTGAGCGTCTGCGCACACAATCTCCCGTTACATGGGGGATTCGAGGCGATTTTGGGGTAGGGTAGCGGTTTTTTGCAGAATGTGAAGAAATATTAACGAGCTGGTTTTCAGCCCTATTTTTTACTACCTTTGCATCACGAACATGAAACGAAGGCGCTGCAGGAGCGGTTTTCCTGGATAGAAACGCGCTATGGTGGACACCCCCTTTTGTCGGGTTTTCGGCCAAGTTTCAAAACCTTATTTTATGAAGCAATACAGAAAAGAGACCAAATTAGAGAGCATTGTCTATCAAGTCATCATCACGCTCGCCCTCATTGCGCTGCCCGTCTTCGGCCATGCAGCCACGACGGAGCAAGCACTACCCGCCGAGGTAACGGAGACAGCGTGCGATGGAGACGGATTTGACTGGAACAAGCTCATCGATGCCATCGCCCATTTCGAGAGCAAGGGCAACGCTCGCGCCGTAAACGGACAGTATGTGGGCCTGCTGCAGATCTCGCCGGTGCTGGTCCGCGAATGCAACAACATCCTCAAGGCGCGCGGAGAGAGCAAGCGCTACACCCTCAAGGACCGCTACAACGCGGAGAAGTCGCGCGAGATGTTCGCCATCATCCAGTCGCACCACAACCCGTCCAACTCCATCGAGCGCGCCATCCGAATCTGGAAAGGTGGCATCGGATACAGCATCCGCAAAACACAAAACTACGTCAACCGCGTGCTTGAGCGCATGGGACTGTAGGCCACCACTTGTTCTTCGTTGATAGGGTTGAGGGGGATCGCCTATGATTGTTGCGATTCATCCACGGCAAAGAATAACCGCTAAAAATGTGGCGGATTAGGAGGAACTAGAAGAAAAAATGAATCGTCGGTGTTCATTTTTTTACTATTTTTGTTAGGTTTTTGCGCAGAAAATATTACTTTTGCATCCGAAACATGGTCTTTCGGACACGCCTTGCGCACTCGTCGGCCTCCGTTTCGCCCCCAACGGGGGGACAACCCAGTTTGTTATCAATGAAAATTCAAAAAATGATCAACTACCGTATCCGTTCCATACGGATGCTTTTTGTCATACTTATGACCCTCGCTGCGGGTGCCCAGATGGCGCATGCAGCCAAGGGCGGACGCTCCGACTTCTACCAAAAATATATGTCGCGACCCTCCGAGGAGCTGATACGCATCGGTAAGGACTACCGCCTCAGGAAGAACAAGCCCGACTCGGCACTGCTCTTCTTCACCATTGTGGCAGGACGCTACACGCCCAACATGAGTGCAGAGGAGAAGAGAGAGGTGGTGGAGGCACTGAACATGAACTACTTCATCTACAGCTTCACCTACCTCAACTATCCCAAAGCTTACGAGAACCTGCTCCGCGCCCACACCATCTCGAAAGAACTGGGCGAGACAAGTGCCGCACTCTACTTCAACCTCGGATCCATGTACCAGCTTGTGGCAGGACAGGGACGACAGTGGAAACTCTACAGCAAGGCCCTGGACTGCTACCGGAAGGGTGTGCGCCTGGCCCTGGCGAAGAAGGACATGACCACCGCCGACATGGCTTTCACCAACATGACGACGCTCGCCGACGTGGTGGGAGAGTTTGCCAACACAAAGAAGGAGTGGGACCTGTACCGCAAGGCACACACGAAGCGCAACACGGAGCACTACAAGTATAACATCACCCTCTACGAAGGCACAAGACTGAAGATAGCGGGGCAACTTCAGAAGGCTGCCGAGGCCTACGGCCGGCTCATCGACATCGTGCCCGATACGGAGCGCAACTGCCGCCGCCGCGCATTGGCATTTGTGGAGGCCGCGGAGGTGCAACGACTCTTGCACCACTTCGACCAAGGACTGGCCCTCGTGGCGGAGGCGGAGAAACTCTATGTCAAATACAAGATTGGCGACGGCATGCAGAGCGTCTATCAGACCTACGCCATCTTCTATGAGGACATGGGGCGCAAGGCCGACTACGACCGCAGCATGTACCGATACTACCAGATCAACGACTCACTGAAGGCATACTCACTGCCATCCAACGTGTTTAACATGGGTCTCAACGAGAAGGTGATCGAGCTCAACCAGGAGATGGACGGCATGAAGGAGCGTCAAACGCAGCACCGCATCTGGCTCATCGTGGCCGTACTGACCACGCTCTTCTTCGTCATCATCCTGCTCGTCGTGATGCGCGAGAACCGGGAGCTGCGCCGCCGCAACCTCGCTCTCTACCACCGAAGCTTGGAGGTGCTGAAGAGCGATGAAATGGCAGGAAAACAGCGAAAGACAGTCTCTGCACCCGCCGTGGAGGAGAACAATGCAGCTACGGCTTCTTCCAAATACCACCACAGTACGCTCTCCGATGCGGACAAAGACCGTATCGCACAACTCGTGCAGCAGGTCATGGAGCAGACCGAGGTCATCATACAGCCCGACTTCACGGTCGAAAAACTGGCGCAAAACATCAGTACGGGACAAAAGTATGTGTCGCAGGTCATCAACGAGACCTTTGAGTGCAACTTCAACACGCTGCTCGGACGCTACCGCATCCGTGAGGCTTGCCGCCGCTTCAACGATCCGCAACGCTATGGAAGCTATACCATCGAGAGCATCGCAAGGGATCTCGGGTTTAAGTCGCGATCTAATTTTGCCACCACTTTCAAGAAGCATACGGGTCTGAATCCGTCGGAATACCTGCGCCTGGCAAAGGAGAAAAACGGACTTTAATCCAGGATTTCATCTACCTCTGCTGCCTCTTGCTATTTACGGCTATTCTTGCCCGAAAAAAGTATGTTGACTTCATTAGCTGATGAATATAACTTCAGAGGCCTACGAAGTTAACTTCATCGGCTTATGAAGTTATATTCATCGGCCTCTGAAGTTAATATGCTAAAAAGGGGTGAAAAACTGCGTCTTTTGACCCATGCAAATAGCTCGGTCGGAGGACTTGTATTTTTACCCCGCAATCGCGATTATGATAAATAACAAAACCAAGTGAACACCCATTGTACCACAAATCGAGGCTTTCCACCATTTGCACACCAAATGCACACGATGGAATGATGAGAAAATGAGATTTTTATCGTACATTTGCAGATGTAAATCAGTAATTATTCATTTTCAACCTTATTACAACAATGATGAACAACGAATTGATCCCCACTCCGATGATGTCTTTCGGAGAGTCTGTCAAGACATGTTTCCAGAAGTATGTCACCTTCAAAGGTCGCGCGCGCCGATCCGAATACTGGTGGTTCTGTCTTCTCAACTGTATTGTCAGTATAGTAACCCTCGTACTCGACTATCAGATGGATACGATCAACATCGAACTCGGCCTCGGCGCACTCTCAGGCCTTTATACGCTGATCGTCTTCCTGCCCGGTCTTGCGGTATCCGTACGCCGCCTTCACGACACAGGTCACAGCGGTTGGCTTTATCTCCTCCTCATCATCCCCATCTTAGGCTCGCTGTTCTTGCTCTACTTCTTTGTCAGCGACTCTGCTCCCGAGGAGAACCGATACGGCAAGAGCCCGAAGTACGCACAGGAGACATTCTAACCTCTAATGACCGTTTTGGGTTACAGCCCAAAACGGTCGAATCGACGCTACGGAGAGTAGTTGCCCCACCCCCTGAGAATAAATCAAAAGACATTGCCATGAACAAGAGAGGCCTATTCATTTACTTACGCGGCCTGCTAACGTTTATCATTTTCGCATCCGCCATCACCTGGTTTCATTTCCATGCAGACCAACTACTATCACCGAGGATGTCGTATATCGTCCATCTAAGCCTATCCATCGGCATTACCATTCTCCTCACAATATCTTTTCTCACTCTTTGCTGGTATCTACTTGTTACAGTATTCAATAAGGGCCGAAAGTTGACGATGAAAGCGCGACTTTTAGTGGCCAGCCTCTGCCTTGTAGGCATATTGCTCCTTCAAGACACATTTGGCATTCCTCTCGGACTGCCCGAACGAATCAGTAGAATAATAAACACCATCTTCGGCAACGGAGTATGACCCCCATCGGATTTCCTTCACCTTTCAAGACATGTATTGGACAAGTATCACAAGACTACTACATCATCTGCGGACCGAGAAGGCGCGGCTGACGATTTGGCTATTCACCAGCGGTATCACCTTTCTGCTGCTCTACTTCTTTTGGGAACCGAAGGTGAGGAGCTTTCCCAAGGAGTTGGTGCGCATTGAGCGAATGGCCGACCCCCGCCCTGCTGCGGCACTGCAGGAACTAGAGCGCTACGACACCACGAAATGTATGCCCGGTGCCGTCACATACTACCATTTCATCGCATTGAAGACGCGCTACCAGCTGCAACCTGCCTACCGTATCGCCCCCTCCGAACTCACCAAACTCGTCATCGACTTGGAATACCTGGACCCCACGCCGGCACAACGGGCCGACCTCTACTACTATGCGGGTAATATGGCGCTCCGAGGTAATGACATAACACAGTCGCAGGGCTATCTCTTCAAGGCATTGGCGCTCTACGAGCGGAACGGCAACACACAGATGGTGGAGCGGTGCTACCAACAGATGGAGCGCATCCTGGAAAAACGAAAGACCATCAAGGCCACTGAACGGACGATGGACGACGCCAACAGCTATAACTTTGTAGGCGAAGAACTGCGGTTGCGAAAGGAAAAAACACGGCAGGAGTTGATCACGGGCTTCGTTACACTGCTTCTCGTAGCCCTTATTGTCGGATTCGGACGGATGACAAGGCGATGGAACCGCAGAAAGCGGGCGGAAATGAGGAAATATGCCCGCGTAGTGGTGTCGCTCAGAAGGACAGAGGAGGAGCGGGTGCTGCTGAGACAACAACTGGAAGAGCGCGAGGCACAATTGCGGGAGATGAACGCCCAGAGCCTAATGGAGGATAAGAAACTTGGCCACATCAGGCGTTCTGACGTTTATGGGCGGTTTCATCGTGTGGCGACGAATGGGGCGACGCCAGCCTCGCTGACAACAGACGACTGGCAAAATCTGGCCGATACCATCCACGAGGAATTTCCCCGACTGAACGATGTGCTACGGTCCATCCCCCACCTGAGCGAGATGAACCACCAAATGTGCCTCCTCGTCAAGGCAGACTTCAAACCTGTGGAGATAGCCCGCATCCTTTGTCGCGACAAGAGCACCATCAACTCGGCACGCCGCCGTCTCTATGAGCGCGTCTTCGACGAGAAAGGAAGTCCCAGCCAGTGGGACGAATTCATCCGCAACATATAGGGGTCCTCAGCCGTAATACTCTCCTACCCTGTCGGGACTACTCCACCAGTCCATGGATCGGATGGACAAAAAAAAGGAAACGGAATCATGCGTCACGCACCATTCCGTTCCCCACCCAAATGGGTTATCAATTAAATCAAACTATTTCGAACTTAAATTACTTCACCACTACCTTGCGGCCGCCAATCATATAGACGCCCTTGGGAAGTCCCTCCAGCGAGGTGGCGTTGCGGCGGGCAATACGTCCGTCGATCGTCCACACATCCTGTGCGCCCTCCTTGAGGAGCTCGGCAGAAGAAATGCCAGCCTCGGGATCGGAAGCGTCGTAGATGTCGATCTGATCGAGCATGAGATAGGTGTAGTTGGCGTGAGCCGTACCACGGAACTTCACGATGATGTAGCGCTCGTTGGTGTAAGGCGTGAGATCGACGGTGAGGGTCTCCCATCCCGAGGTCTTCTTCTCGCTGAGCTTGAACGTCTTGACGTCGTGGTTCACACCGTCAGGTGTCTGGACAACGACCGTCAGGTCGGACTGCTCGCCATTCTCAGAATAGAGGTTGAAGCGCACCACCGGCTGATCTACACCATTGAGTGCCACCTTCGGGAGGTTGAAGCTCGTCTCGTCACCGGCCTCCACGTTGTAGTACTCGGGGAACTCGGGATCGGGGATGGTGTAGGGAGACCAGACGACACCGCCACCATCGTCGTTGGACGAGGCCTTGCCACTGATCATCCAGGGAGAAGAGTTGCGGCGCGAAGCGTGCTGCTCGTTGCTCTCCGTC
>ERZ1034680.326-NODE-326-length-26052-cov-41.263723_pt1 | contig 26052 bp, 21 predicted proteins | sample MGYA00520639_ERZ1034680 | MGnify/ENA primary metagenome ERZ1034680 (study PRJEB33766, sample SAMN09781760) | gut metagenome | biome: gut microbiome | host: Homo sapiens | place: Madagascar | study: EMG produced TPA metagenomics assembly of the PRJNA485056 data...
AGGGACTATTTGATTAATTAATTAACGTGTCCAATTTTTATTGGACACTAATGTTCAAGAATAAAGGATTACTAAAAGCTTGTATCTGATTAAAATCATCAAAGTCCCTATCAATATCATAATATTTGAAAAATTTCGCTACTGCATCTCTAACATTATTAAAACCATGTATTAGCAATTGTTCAAAACCTTCAATTGTCTTGTTCCAAACATCTGTAAGCCCTGCTTGTTTTCGAATGGAAACTATGATTTTAATTCGATTCCATTTTTCTAACTGCTTAAATAATATCGGAAGTTTCTCTTGCCAGAAATACATACCTGCACCTTCATTGATGGCATCAATAATTAATATGGCATACTTCTCTTCTTTCTGCATTTTATCGTTAAGCAGATCAAAAGAGTTGGGTTGTTTCCATTTTAATTTTCTCAAAATGGTATCCAAAGGCATTTCATTTCCAGAGAAATCGGTTCCAAAAAACAGATATACATTTTCTTTCTTACACAATTTTTCTGAAACCTTACATAAGGTAAAAGTCTTACCACATCCTGCTTCACCTATGACTGCTAATCCTTTTTTGCTAAGAAGATCAAGATTGTCAAGATATTGTTTAGCTTTAGAAATAATGCCAGATATTTGTTCTCTTTCTTTTGCTGTAAACAAATGTATAGAGGAATCAGTATCATGATTATCTCGTAAGTTCTTAAGCTTATCAAATTCATCAATAAATTTCTTTTTGATAATCAACTTTTCAAAATGCTTTTTGCGGAACTTTTCTATTTCTAACTTTTTCTTCTCCGCTCTTATCTTTTCGGAAAAGTTCTTGAAATCAGATGCAATTATATCCAGATCTTCATCAAATCCAATTCCTGCAAACCATGATATTGTCTTTTCCGTACCTTCATCATCAACTTGTAAATCACGAGAAAATCTGCTTCCAGCTTGTTCTTGAGCTTCCAATATATGCTTGAAACATGTTCCAAGTCCGAAATCAGAAGTATCTTGTAAGTCAGCATTAGTCTCAAACTTTATTCCTTTTTCTGCCAGATTATCCATAACCGAATGAATGGAGGTGTATCCTAAAGAGTTATAAAGTTCGTCTGTTACGACTCCCACAACAGAACCAAAATCATTGATAACAGGTGAACCTGACATTCCCATATAGGTAGACAAAGCCAATGAATCTATTCTTCTGACAACAATATCAAACTGATTTGGAATGCTTGGTACGGATCGGACATTCATCACAGAGAACGAAAAGGCATCAATACCATTACCTAATTCCTCAGGATATCCGACAATAGACAAAACTTGCCCTTTTCTACAATCAGAAGCCAATAATTGGAGTGAAGTGCATTCATTCGTATAGTCAACACAGTTCAGAATAGCAATATCCTTACCTTTTGCCAGTTCCTCACAAGTACATTCCGTAGTTATGCCATTTACACTTATAAATATATCACTATCGTCAGCTACATATTCTGCTACAACATGAAATGCTGTCAGCAATTTCGTTGGTGAAATGAAGAAGGCTGTTCCTCTTTCACTTCCACACCAAACTGGAACCACAATGCTTCCAGCAACATCCTCAATATTCAAATGTGTATTCATTTTCATTGGTTAGTTTTGCCTTACAGCTTTCTAAGAGTTCTTTATATTCATCTTTTATCAAACATTGAAGTTCGGTAAGATTCTGTATTCTGTTATAATGAACCGTGTGGGATTGAATTCCATCCTCAATAGGATGAAGTATGATTTTCGCCAACGTTTCATAGTTGGGGCCTTCATTTTTCTTTCCTCCTGTTAGGAAATAATGTTCAGAGTCTACTAGCTGAGAAAGAGCATTACTTAAATTGTTCTTACTTCCATGATGCGGCATCTTAATTGCTTCAAACAAGATATTACTACCTTCGTAATGTTTCTTGATTGCTTCATACAACTGGGAGGCTGTTGCATCACCACCCAATAAGATTTTCTTACCATTACATTCCCATATCAAGGCCAACGATGCTTTATTGGGAGCTGTTATGTCTGTTTCATGTGGATCTACAGCAGCTTTTTTCTGTAAGAATTGCTTGGATATCATACAAGAACTGATAGGTATCCTCTCTCTAATTTGTGGTTTCAAAGCAGCTATTCTCAAAAGCATCTCCCAATAAGCATCTTGGCTTTCAAATGCTCCTTGTGGTGGTCTTGAGTGAACGCATTTCACATATTCCTTTACAAAGTAATCTTTCAGATTATCCCATGCTTCACTTGATGGAGATAAAACGAAGAACTGCCCCCATTTTGTATCGCTCCCAACATTCATAGTGTCACCTTCTATAAGTATTTTCCTGTTCCACGCTTTAAACCATTTGTCATTTGATTTCAACAACAGACTGAGAAGCGCAGCTTGAGGAGCACTTATTTTGGTATTATTCGGAATAGGTGCCAAATGTATGTTTGCAACATATTGATCTAACAGTTCCTTATCTTCTGTCGGAATTTTGGCGATTGTATTTTCATCATAATTCTGGAAACAATTGAATATAATCTTACCAATTTCCAAGTTTCCAAATTCTAAAAGCATTTTAATAATGCCTGCAATATGATCATCATCATAATGGGTTACAATGAGCATATCAATTCGCAGTCCAAGATCATGATCCACAAATGCCTTAATCACTGGCGTAAAAACTCCACAATCAATCATGATGTGAAAACTTTCACCACTCTTTTCATCCTCTAAAATCAGGAATATACAATCGCCACATCCAGATTGAAATGTTCTAACCTTTGCTTTCATAGTTCAAAGTCTTTCTAATTCGTAGTTATCAACATACACTTTTCTGTCTTAACCGAGCCATTTTTATAAATGCATCATCATTCAGATTAGATACATCTATTAAACTGCTACAATGAGTATATAATGATAGAAGCGAATTGAAAATATCTTTCTCTTTAGGGAAGACCTCTATCAAATGTGTCAAAAGATTGTCCCCATGCATAGACATGCCTCCCAAAATGGCGTTTTTATAATGATAATCCCATTCTATGTTACCATTTCCATAAAATATCACCAATCTACATAATAAATTCAGACAAGTATCTTTATCATCCTTCAGAAACTTTTCGAAACATTTATTCCAATGCTCCCTCATATCATAATCACATTGTATATGTTGAATTGTGTCTATTTCTTGTATACTTAGTTTTCCTTTACTTTTGGCCACTTTTTCCTTGAAAAATCTGTCTGCCAATATAATATTCGTGTCATCTATGTACTTTCTATCGAACATAAAATAGCCAATTTGATTTGACATGACATTCAAGCAGACTAACAAGATATTGATGTTAGAATAAGTCATACACAACTGAGTAAAATCATCTTGTTTGGCTTTCAACCTAGCCTGGCTGTATCTTTCATATATGCAAGCAAGCACATTGAACAACTTTTGTCTGCTTGTTTCCCAACCTTCATAACCTGCCAAAGACCTTATCATGCTGTAGTTGGGCAAATTCCTCCCATACTTATAGGATAACTCCATAAAAATGAAGAAACGTTTAAGGATATAAGTCTCCTTATGTTTTTTCACATATGGTATAGCATATGTAAACTCTGACAAGAAAAGTTCATCTCTTTTAGTCTTAAATATATCAACAAGTTTGTTGTAATATATCTTCTCTTCTGAGTTTAGCATATCGACAACTTTAATCCTTGGCACCATATAGCTTGCATCAGTATTTGAGAAATACTTGAAAAACATATTATGTCGGCAGATACGATTGGAAGCTACATTTTGTGAGCCTTGACCAAACATAAGATTCATAAGTTCTGGTATGATGTCATTAGAAGTAATCATAGTTTTCACTACCGTCTCCGCAAACTCTGGTATTTCAACTTTTTCAGATCGTCTCTCTTCATATGGTGGATTAATATCATTAACTCGTATACTTTCAACTTGTCTTAAAGCCTCCTTTTCCTCCCTCTTTTGAATAATATTCAAATCTCCTTTCCATTGAAGCAATATGTCATTTCCTGAGCGTACAACATCTAGCAGATTCAGACTATGATCTCTCAATTGCAAGTAATATTCCATATTCAATGTCTGAACCATTGTTAACAGGAATAAATCAAAGAGATTCTGCTGTCGTATATCTTGCATAGAGTCGATGGCAAGAAAGTAAGAATTCACAAACCGATATACTTCTCTCATATTAGAGAAGGCATCCCTTATGTAGACCACATTACGGATTTGTGATACATACAATGCTCTCGTTTTTTCATCTATTTCAAGTTCTTGGTATTTTCTATCCAATAATTTCAGTAATTCCTCGAAGGCAACGTTCTCATTCGCTGGTAATTGAAACTCCAAGTTGAAGAATTTCTTCAGATACTCCTCTGCATTGTCGATATTCAAGCTATTCAACATTCTTTTTAGATGAAGATTGTCTGCTGCAACAATATAGAACACATTAGGAAAATCTGCAGTATCACGAATGATTTTTAAAACCATCATTAACTCCTTGTCTTGTAAACGGTCCACATCATCGATGGTAATAATAACTGGACGGTCTATCGCCATCAACTCATCCCTTATCTGGTCATGAGTAGTTTTTAATGTACTTTTTTCCTTCAGAAATGGATCAAAGCTTAGAGAGAAACCATTCGCTTCATATTTAAAGGTTGCCAATAACAACTTTAAATACTGACGCATTGGACTATTTAAACGTGGAAGATATTCACCTACTTCTATTCTGAAAGAATCAAAGAATTCATTAACTATGCCCATTTCTGTATCGCAGAGCCAAGGCTCAAAATGTATATTGATAACAGGAACTTTTCTGTTTTTGATTTCTTCGTCCAACATCATTAGAAAAGATGTCTTTCCTTGTCCATAGTGTTCTCCAATATGAATAACAAAGGAATGATTGTTCCTTTCTTGATTGGAAAATGAACTATATATCTTGTCCAACAATAGTTTTGCATAATTTTTTCTGTTAAATAAGTCAGAAGAAGTCGGTGAATCAAAGTAAAATGGAGAAACAGCCATAGCATACTTTTCTTTGGCCTGACTTTCAAATACATGTCGATGAATATAGAAAAATTCAACAAATATAGCAATACAAGCCAAAGTGACCGAAGCCAAAAAGTTTTCTTTGACAACGTATCCGTCTAACCATTTCCATCCTATTTGAATAAATGAAACTATATTTGGCAGTAACAATACGACCAAACAAGCAACTACGTATACTAAGACTCTAATATTCTTTCTCATTTTACAAGTGTAGTACTCATTTTGTTTTCCAAGGTGTTATTTCTAACAAATCCTCTTTCATTTTCCGATATAGATTATGTTCTCTTCTGTCTATATCGATTTTAAATTCTCTTTCAAATACTTCTGCTTCACTGCATCCTTCAAGTTTTGCAATATCTTGAAGTAACCGTGGAGAGAATCTATCTTTTTTATCCAACCATCGCAATGCTTCCATTAAACAATCGGTATTATAGCGCGATTTTAAAGCAAACAGTTCCACCGATTTTTTATATGACACATCTTTATAGGAAAAGTCAATCTCAAAATTATCTGGTACATCCTCCCTTTTCTGCCAAGTCATATCAGCTTTAGCATTAACAACAAATAGCACGTTGTGCCAAAAGTCATAAGATGGATTTGTAGGACTTAATTTGGTAATTTCTTCCTTGGTATCTCCTATAGTTTTTGTTCCCTTAACCGCAGGATCATTGCAAGTTCCACAAGAAGGTACAAAATTATATAAGGATAAGGCTACTAATGGACAGTCTCCTTTATCAAGCACATGTTCTGTGTCGAACCGTCTTACGAGTTTTCCCTTATGATTAAAAGGAGAAACTTTTATCATGTCACAATACACACAATTCCATATTTCAAATTTATGTGCAGGATTAATCAAGAATTCACTTATTTTTTTTGTGAAAGACTCGTATGAGAATACTTTATTAGCAGCATCTCTGACTTCTTTAGCTTGTATATCCGTCAATCCGGCAACATATTCTTTATAATGAAAATACACTTCTACAAGTTTCTTAAACTCGGCTGTAAGAAGTTTCTTTGCAGACATTCCAGGCAACATAGCCCCTGCCAATAAAGGGTGAGAGAGAACATTTTTATCCCATTTCCTATCTAAATCATGAACATATAACGCATTATATGCCCTATGCAGAGTTCTTTTGTCCAGTGAACTTTCAAACTTATACATAATCAATGAGCCTTTCTAATATAGTCTTCCATATAATCAAGCATCCTTCCTACCATTTTTTTCAAGTAAGAGTCTGCTATATACTTATATACATATTTGAACCTTTTCTTTTTCTTTTCGAATCTATCTGTGATATTTTCTTCCCGCTTAGCAGCTTGATATAAATTAACAATCTCTCGTATCTCATTTGAAGCCACATTTCCTATCACAGAACTAAGGAAAAAACTATTACCAAGTAGTTCTATGATATTTGCACCAAGAGTTCCTTCAACGCTCATTGTATTTTCCCCCAGACAAAGAACATTCGAATGAGGTATGTCGCTTAACAAAAATGGTGAATGTGTCGCCAATATGATATTTATTCCATGCAAATTCTTAAAATGCGCATTTTGTAAAGCTTGTAGCAACAATCCCATAAAACTACGCTGCAACTCTGGATGGAAATATAATTCCACCTCATCGAATATCACGTTAACAAAACGATATTTGATTATTTCCAGATGGTCTTTGTCCTGATAAAAATCATTCCATTCGGAATCCACGTTTATCAGATGATACATAAAATTGCTGATAGTATAAGCTATTTGTCTTTCTCCCGAACTTAGATTCCGAAAATCAATAATGCCGTTGTCACCATCTTTCTGTAATAGCAAGAAGTGTTCAAATATCGGTGGTGGAAGTAAGTCTGTCTCTTGTAGTTGATGCTTTGAATGAATATGCTCTCCAACCATAGCATTGATAGTATTGCCCAAGTCATCCAAATTATATATATTGTCAGAATCCAAATAAATGCCCTTCTTCAAATACATAATTGTACGCAGTAGTTTCTTCGTAACATGCGTAAAATCTTCTGATAATGGACTCAATTTTTCACAGACATCTTCATATTTGGCTTTTGTTTTGCTGAGGTAATTGTAAATTGAACTATATTTTTTGTAATTTGAGACAATCTTTAATGTCTTATATACAATATAGTCGTAGGCATCTTCACGTAGCTTTTGTCCTTGTGGAACAGTACTGAAATGATACAGACTATCCCAAAAGCCGATAATCCAATTATATATATTGTCAAAATTCTGATAGATATTCTGTTGTCTACCGATACCTATGTGGCTAAGCATATTTTCCCTTGAAAAAGGCTTGCTTTCTATTGGCTTTATCCGTATCGCTACAATGTGAAGATTTCCATTGACGACACGTTGTGGATAATGACCAGCATTGTCCTTATAAAACAGCAAGTTCTCCATGCGTTCCTTGGCAAGCAGGTTTTCCTTTGTTATCTTCAATATGCCATCTTCTCTCATGGGATGTAAGACTATAGGTGTTTGATAACCATCGTTTTTATGGAATATTCCTTTCAGCCAAATTTGGTCTTCCGTAATACGGTTGCCATCAAAATTGCATTTCTTGAATAGTTTTTCAAGACGACTAACAGGCGTAGCTTCTTCATAGTAGTCCCGATAGTTGAACCCATACATAGAATAGTTGCATACAAGGGTATAGAATAACGATTTTAGAATTACTCGTCCTTTTGAGTGCTTATCAAGCAACTCACTGGTCGTTTCTGTAGTAGTCCGTTCATTGAGTATAATATCTTCCTTGGCAAGTACGAAGCGTAATCCAGTCACTCGTTTACGCATAAATTTTTTTAGAACGACCTTTCGTCCCCTTTCTTCCAATATATAAATGGCATTATCTATCCTGAATGCCATTTCTGCATATACATGGTCTATGAAATGCAGATGTTCGGCGGCTGAGAAATTGAATTTTTCACCGAGAAGGGCAGTAGACAGATTGTTTATCATTCTAATTACCAAATCCACAAGACTACTCTTACCGCTGCCATTTTTCCCGACTATAGCACAGATTGAAATTTTCAAATCATCTGTGTCATATAGAGAATAATCTTTTAATGCCTCTTTAGTTACTTCGATAAAACTATTATCTTCAGCTATGGAATAACCTTGGTATAACATATGCCATACATTGTGATTCCACAAAGCTTTTTGTATAGCTTGAGCCTTGTTTGCATAAACAGGTTGCTCGTCTTGAAATGTAGGCATTAAAGGCTTAATGCCAATGATACAAAAATGATGTGCCATTTTGTGTTAGAATTTTAATGTTTAAAAAGGGTACTAAGCCCCCATCCTCTAAAAACAGCTTATGAGAAAAGGGATGGGAGCCTTTCTGCCCTATCTGTTATTTTTTTCAGCCTCTCGTGACACTAGTCGAAGCGTGTCTCAGCATTGCAACATACCCTCCAATCACCCCATAACATACCAGCGGTATGAGAAAGGCAATCGCCATGCTCCCAGTAGTATCCGTAATATACAGGGCGAAAAATTCTCTCATCCCTCTATCTCCTGCACAATTTCACTTCCTCCATTCTCATCCACCACATGAAGCATCACTTTTGCAATACCGCCAAGGTCATTGCACACATTCCTTGTCGTACCTTGCATCTTATCTCTATCATCTTGACAGCAGAAAGCGAATTGGCATAGAGCAGCTTCGTTCATCAACTGAAAATCATAATTGTTGTTGCTCCCATGATGTGGGATTTGAAACAAGCCGACAGGATAGTGAACATACTTACTCAATACTCTCTTCAATGCAGAATAATACCTAAACGGCAAGCTTCCATTGGTGAAGTCTTTCAAATAGGCATCACCAGTAGATACCGCAGTCGCAGCATCTACTGCATACTTACGCTGTGCAATAGTTGTATAGCAACTATCCACATTTCCAGCAGGCATAGATACCACTATCAAGGAGTTGCTGTTGATATTGAAACTTCTTGCATTCTTCTTTCCCATCAGTTGATAAATACCCCTGATTATATCCGCATTCTGCTCCAGATCCATAGGCGACATATCGTTGATATCCATCCCCAGCTGCCTTTTCACCTCGCCCTCGAATCTATCTACAAAAATCTTGGAGTCGTTCAGGTTGAAAGGAATATAAATCCATTTCGGAGATAGGGTAATTCTGCTACCGCTTGGAATACTGCCCCTTAGCTGTTCAAAAGAAACATTACTTGCATGAGGTCTATCAAGATAACGACCATATTCATCCTCGAAAGGATTCAGCTCCTCGACTTCCACAATCGTAGCCCCTGTACTTCTCAATATCAACATGCACTGCTCATAATAAGCATACAGGAACGGATTGAGAATCACAAAATAGGATGGATAATGGAAAGGCATCACCACTTTGGTACTGCTATTGAGGTGATTCCTTCTCGCCAGTTCCTTCAGTCCACTTACATGGTCTCTGTCGAAATGAGAGATAAACAATAGGTCAACAGACTGCTTCCTGTTAAAAGCCTTGTTGATTTCTCGCTCCAACAATATGGTACCATTACGAGTGCCACAATCGTAAACCACGTTGTAGCACTCGGTTGCATCACAGAGTTCTTCCGTAAAGAAGCCTCCATGACCTACAGGGTGTATAGTTCTGATTACTCTCATTTTACTATCCAGTCAATCCACAGTTTTCCCGATATACTTCCAGAACACCTTCATTTTCTCAGGAGTTTCCGTCAAAGCCAAATTCTTGGTAATCACGAAATAGATGAAACGGAACTTATATACCGTCCAATACAGCACCAAAGCCAGCGCCAACTTTCCAAACATCGAGAACAGCAAGAAATAGAAGTTGAGCCTTTCCAAACGATGGGATGCAGTTACATCCAAGACGGGCGAAGACACCACGACATCAAAGATGCGATAATTCACCTCTTTACCTGTCACCTCACAGGGCAGTGTCGCTACCACAAAGCCATCCTTGACGCAATCCCAGCCACTCGCTATCAGTTCCAATGGTGCAAACACTTGCGCTATGGCGAATATATACACAAAGATACTCAGCAGAATCGGTATTTGCAGGTAATAGCTATTCAGCTTTCCCAATACCAGCACATAGGTAAAAGTGGAGAACAGTCCGAGGGCCAAACTAACCTGGAGCATCGGTGCAAATGCCTCTTTCATCGTAGGAATGGATGCCGCACGGATAAACAACGCTAATATCGCAATGATACAAAGAGACAGGAATATTGCCCCCAACCTAAAGTCTGTCGAACTATAATCCTTTCGGTATTCCTTGGATATGGTCACATTGTTCAGTACCAGATAGATATAAAACAGGATGATACTACCCACCATCTCCATGATGCACCTGAACACGAACATATTGTAGGCATACGACGCAGAGCCTATCTTTCCTCCAGTCACACCCATGACAAGCATCACTCCATTGTAGAATAACCATACCAACCACAGAGCCATCCATCCCTGATAGAAACGAGCCACGGAATGCCTGATGGCAGCAAACCGTTCCTCTATCGGAAAGTCCTCTTCATCCGTGATATGACACTCCCTTTTGAAATAAGTCTCTATCAAGTCCTCCTTTTGCAGCAACCTCCTTACTATCTTGTCCTTATGCCCCCAGATATAGAAGAAGACGATACCCATGAAAAGAGTCTGGAAAGCATACAGCAAATTCGTAAACTCCTCCAATCCCCAGTTTGGGGATAGAAGCTTGAAGTCCTTGAAATATCCCAACACGGTAAACGATGTGGCTATTATCGGACATAACACGGTTAGCACCAAAGCCCACGTCTCGTCTTGCCACCACTGCTTGTAGCTACTGCCATTCATATCTTTCATACGCCTTGTCAATCTAAATTATAAAATGTCTTCTCGTCCAAATCCTCCAATTCCACGATATTGGACTGAAACTCAAACTTGTTGAATCCGTTGCTGTCATAGTTCTCCACACATCTGAACAGCTTGCTCACGTTCTTCACCTTGCCACAATACATCTTGCTCGGTGTATTGGTGTAGCCGGCAAACTTCTCCACGAAGATTAGAGGATGACCATCCTTCTCGTCCTTATCCGTGATAATCACATTGTCAGCCAAGGCACGCAACGTTGGAAGCATCGACCCAGCCCTGTCACACAATATATATAAGATGATGTCATGCTGACGGCAAAGTTCAGCCAATGCTGCCAGGAACAAGTCATCCTTCAATCTAGGGAAACAGAAATCCAATATCTGCAAGTCATCTATCACGATTCTTCTGATATGCTTTTGACTGTCGCCATCGTATGGCACCTCTATCTGCTTTTCCAGATAATACAGGAACTCAGCTGGCGTGATATTACCCATACAAAAGTTCATGAAGTGGATATAGTGATAGCAACTAAGGCATGCCTCGTTCTTCTCCTTGTTTTTCTCCCTGTCCCCACATGATGGTCGGGCAGGGCAAACCAATCGTCTTCTCGTAACCGCCTCCTCCTTGTTCATCATGATGATGAGCGTGTGGTCTTTGGCGCAAGCCGATCCGAAGATACCACCAAAGGTAAGGAAACGTTTGTAAGTATTAGCCCTGCCTACTACGGCAGTCACAAATCCTGCGTTGCCATACATATACTCATTCTCAAAGAAGTCATCTTCCTCCTTCGATTTGTGAATAAGATGGCGCAATGGATTGATAGGGATAAATACCCTGTTCAGCAGGTCGATGGACATCTGCTCCATGTAATTCTTAGGATAGATGGCATAGAAAGGCTTGTTGCCCCCCGAGGCTAGTTCCGCCTCATAGTCCTCATATGTCGTGGTAGGCGTATCGTAATAATACTTCTGCAATTTCATGTATTGCTGGTAAGTATCCGTCAAGGCATCAGCATGTGTATATACCAAGGCACGCTGAAGGTATCTACGCTCATGCAGATACGATTCCTTACGAGGATAAACCTCGATGCCAAAGTCACGCTTTTTGTACTGATGCTGTCCCTGATAGAACTCCTGACTGTCGCTCTTGATGATTTGAAGATACTTCAACACAAATCTATGGTTCAACTCCTTGGACAATTTGACAATCATATTCACCCGATTCTCTGGGACATCAGCGGTAGAGTCAACGCAAAGGATGGCTATTTGGGCAGATTGCAACCCATCAAGGATATTATTAACCACTTCTCTTGTGAGTTTCTTTTGGTCAGATACATCCACTGCTACCAAAGAGTGATGGGGACTTATCCTTTTGGCAACATCTTCTGCTGTCGTATTGTTCTCCATCACGAATGGCAAGAAGTGCAACCCTGTATATTGATGGAACAAGTCATCCTTCGGTTTGCCATAGGCATCCTTGCTATACTCATTGACAGATCCATGCCTTCTTCGGTACACTTGGTTGTATTGGTTGTCATCCGCAGCCAAGTCAGCCTTCACATGTAGCGAGTTGGTACGCCTGTTATAATAGATGATACCATCTCCCATCATCGCATCCGTCTTGGTTGCAATGGCAGAATAAGGAATGTTGGCATTCCTGGAAATACCTTGGCACAATATCTGAGAACTATCGAACAATATATCCGTAAAGATATTCGAGCTGAGGTTGACAGAGGTATCTTTCGAGGCCTTCTTCCTCAATATCTCTTGCAGGGAGGAAGAAATGAAGAAGTCCAAGAACAAGTCATCCAACTTATGCGCCTGGTAATAGGTGGAATACATGATAGGCTCATTGTTCCAATCCTCACCGAATACCTGATACTGCGATTTGATATTCTCGATAGACTGGGCAATACCATAGAGCATCTGCATGGCAAGCATACACTTGTCATTGTCATCCTCGTTTCCTCGGATAACGATAACCAGAGGTGTTCTCTCTATAACCTGTTCTTTTATGTATAGAGGATTGAGGACATTTGCGTCAATACCTCCATACAGCACTTTGTCAAGCCCACGTATGCCCGTTGGCAATTTTGGCAAACATTTTGGCTTCTGTTGTTCACTCGTTTTTTCTTCCATTGTCAGTTGTTTATAAAAGGTTAAAAGGGCTACTAAGCTCCATCCCCAAAAAGTAGCTTAAATAAAAAGGGGAGAGGGAGCCGTTCGCCCGTAAATCTATTATTTCTTATTTTTCATCCGCCAGAAGAAGTGCCATACTCTAAAGATAGGCTCACAGAGGGCTTCTGCAGGAAAATACGTCACGAGTCTCATATCCCGATACACTCTTTGAAGATTATGTCCCAGCTTTGATCTTCCAAACCGATTCCGAGCGTCATACCTTCCGAAGTTCCCAGCTTCCAACACCTCATTCTGCACAAACTTACCATACTTCTCATTAGGAGGAACAATAAGTTGAGAGGCAGGCATGCCGAATACCTCCTGCATGATATACATGATAGCCCCGGCAAACTTCCACAATCCCAACTCCTTCAATTCCTTCTGCAAGGAAGTTAACATTTCACAGTTAACACTTAACATTGAAATCACAAAGTAGTAATCCAAAAGTTGCCTCAACCCTATCCCCTCATTCATTAGATGCGAGAAGATATGAGTCAACTGGAAGATAACATTGAATTCCGCTGTCGGAATTGCAACCTCCCCTTCCTTTCCCAACATTACCCGATGCGAGAACTGCTCCTCCTTCACCCTCTCATAATATTTCTGAAGCTTTCTGTTATGCCAGAAGCACAGCAGGAAGCTGGGGCGATAATGTACCTCAACCTCAATTCCCTTATACGATGGGAACTCTATGTGGTGATAGCACGCCTTTTCATGAGGAGAGATAGAGCGGACAAAGGAGATGACTCGTTTATCTCCACCTTCCACCCAGATATCAATATCACCAGGCGTACGGGAACAAGGATTCGGATACATCATTGCATTCCCCTGCCCTTTCAGAATACAGGTTCTGAATCCCTTTTTCCGGAACCACTCAGAAACATGAATGGCAGCATCATTCAACCGAACATTCGCTTTTTCCAACATCTGGCTTTCCGCCATCCATTGGAGCAGCAACTCCTTTTTCATCCCTACATATTCAGCAGGCAACTTCTTGATACCATCAAAGAGAACACCCACCAGGCATTGCTTCTTGGCAATAGCATATAGCTCCTTCCAATCCGCCTCCTTCAAGGAATCAGGAATATCCTTAGCAGAGCTTATGCAGAATCGCAAGAAATCAAAGAAAATCTTTTGTTGTTTGCCCATAAGTTAAACATAACTATTCCTCATGGATATAAGTCCACATATCCTTACGTGTTTATATCATTCTGTCAGATATAAAATTCATTATTTTGTAATATTTCCTTCAATAGCCTAAAACTATCTTGTCAATCATCTCTAATCCTCTTGCCGATGTATATTTCAAACTTTCATTATAGGCATTGTCTCCCATTTTGCGAGCACTCTCCTCGTCTGCGTATAAAGTGGATACCGCTTTTTGCAAGGAATCCAAACTACCAATTTCGTAGGGTATTCCTGAGGTTTCTGTAAAGTAGTAGTTGATGGAAGAAACATCTGTGTAGACGATGGGCTTATGATAGCGCATGGACTGTATGCAGAGCATCTGCCCCGAGCTTCCAACATCTTCCTTCAATGGTACCACCACAATGGATGCTCCCTCCATGAGTTTGCCAAATTCCTGCGGACTCACATCACGCTTTAACTCGACATTGGATGGCAAGCTATTTAATCCTTTGTTCAATTTGCTTGCTACAAACAAGAACCTCCGTTTTGGCATTCGCTTTGCCAATTGCAGCATCAAAGAGTAGTCTCTATTCGTATAACCGCCTGTAAAGATATACCCATCATCCAATTTCACATCCGTATGTTGTTCCTTCACATCAGAACAATATGGTACAAACAAGATATTTATTCTCTCCGACAATCGCCTGTAAAAGTCTATTTCGCCAGGAGTCTGCGCCATCAGTGTCAAGTTGTCGTTGTTCATCAAAAATCGCAATACCATCTGCACATACTTGTTTTTACCCAAACTATGAATGTAGAAATTGTAGAGATATAGATGATGATTATCACCTAATATCTTACCGAAGAGGCGTGCAAAAAGCATACACGAGATACCCCCCCGCTTGAGTATATCTTTACATTTCTAAACTTCCAGAAATTTAAAGTCATCTTAGTAAATCCATAGACTATCCCCCACATAACATCACTTTTAGATTGGAATTTGGCATTTGGTTTCTTTTCAAGAAAAAAGCCTTCTGCCGCCACGCCCTTCTCTTTGGCATGGTCGGCATAAGCGTGCCCGTAAGTTTGATAGCTACAAACTTGAACTATCTTCATAGTATTTACTCCTATATGATTTTCTTTTGCTTTCATATTATTTCTGCTACAATCTTACTATTTATTTCCCTCTCATCTTAAAGTATCTATCATATCCTTCAAGCAAAGCCTTGCTGGTATGCTCCCAACTCAATTCGTTGATGACACGATTTCTACCATATTCACCCATTTGCTTACGCTTCTCTGGATTATCAAGCAATTCAAGAATCTTCTTTGCCATATCTTCAGCATCATTTCTCTTAGCATAAAGTGATGCCTCCTGTGCAGAATATCTACCCTCTGTCAAATCAAACTGAACTAAAGGTTTGCCCAATGCCATATACTCCAACACCTTATTCATGGTACTCTTGTCATTCATGGCATTATATTCATCAGAGTTAACACAAACATCAGCAGTATTCAAGTAGTCAAGCAATGTCTGATCAGGAACACGACCGGTAAATTCTACGATGTCGTCCAAGCCCATGTCATGACTCAGTTTCTTCATGTGCTCTACATCAGGGCCACCACCAACGATACCCCAGAATACATCATTTCTTCCCGGTAATTCCTTAATATATTTAGCAGCCTTCAAAAGATATTCAATACCTTCCTGCTGACCAATTACACCAAGATAGCCAACCATGAACTTCTTGCCACGCTTGATTTCATTCTTTGGTTCCTGAATTTTGAGACGCTCCAACTTTGGACCACTTCTCAACACAAAGACATCCTCAGGTTTCATACCGCCACGCTCTATGGCAATCTTTTTATAACTCTCATTAGTTACAAATGCAAACTTACAGTGCTTATAAGTCTGGCGTTCCAACCACAACTGGCTCTTATAGAACATTCCCGAAGTCTTACCAAACTTAGCCTCATACAACTCAGGACAGATATCATGATGGTCAAAGATATAATCAACGCCCTTATTCTTAAAGAGTTTAGCAACCATCCAAATATCGTCAGGTGGATTACAACCGTGGATGCAGTCAAAGCCTACTTCCTTATAACATTTCTTTGCCAAACGATACTCATGCCACAAAGCTGCGCCATACTCACGAGCATATCCTAAAGCGCCATTTCCATCCTTTGGCAATTTATGGCGATAAACATGTACGCCCTGCAGGAATTCATACTCCTTGTCATAGCCCTTACCTGTAGGACTAATTACAGAAACAGTATAACCGTTAGCTGCTAATGTTGTTGCCTCCTGCCAGACACGAGTGTCAAATGGCACAGGCAAGTTCTCTACGATAATCAATACTTTTCTATCCATATTGTAGTTTTTAATTTATTATCATTTAAAGGATAGCACAATTTGTGCGTTTCCTTCTCCTTTCCATATTCTTCAGAATACCAACATTTCTCTATTGTTGGCTCTATATTTGTCTCTATACAAACAGCAATGGCTCCTCGTTGGATGACGGTTTTTCCATTTTCAACTTTCACTTGACAAGCAGGATGCAACACCAAAGTAGCATAATTATCACTTGTTGTCGCCATATCATCCTCTATAACCAATTTGTCTGCCTTATTAAAGCAGAAAGAGCGACTATGCTTATTACCATTCTGCCAAACGCATTCGGCAAGAAGGGAATCCTGATTTTCCGTCAAATCAGACTTCAAAAGTTTAGTATCAGCCTTCTTTCCCCAAAGGAAAGCTCCCATCATCTGACTTTGTTCCTGGTTCATAGCCCAAACCGTATTATGATTACATGAACGACGATACTCATCTCTTTTCTGTATATTGCAATGATAGATATATGTTCCAGGATCTCCTAAGATGCAATTGCCATCTACATAGAGTTGAAAACTCAATGCATCTGCATGACCATGGGCAGCAATACTTCCAAAGCCTAGCGGTGCATGATCTATACCTATTACAATCTTACCATTCTTGCTTCTCAGGAAAGTATAACCACCTTCCTCAAAAGTCATACTTTGTGATGACTTCCATAAAGGTAATTGCTTTGAGGTTTCGATTTCCGTCTCAGAATAGAGCCAAGATATTGTCTCGGACAAATGTTCAAAGCTTTCATATCTTTTCCCCAATACCAAAGAACAAAGTTGAAGAAGATAACGGTAATGGCAGATTTCTCCACCTTCCAAATCTAAAATCTTACCCTCATCGTTATCACCAAATTCGCAAGCCTTAGTCTCATTCACCATAGAACAAGCTACAAACTCACATTGTTTTTCCATCAACCTCTTCCAAGACTCAGGAATCTTCGTACCATAACATTTCATCAGGTGCATCACCAAAGCGTACGCCTCCATTCCGAAGGTTTGATAATGCAAGGCCATCTCCATATTTACACCATCCTTATAATTCTGCTTCATCAATTCTTCATCGAGGATGCGGATGGCAAGCTGTGTCCATACCTCATTGCCAAAAGCAAAACCGGCATAGGCGATGGCTGTAGCTTCAACCAGCAAATGATTATTAGCCGAAGAGTATCTGGAATAATGCAGTGCGATATAAGAAGCCATATTCTTGATGCCATTCTCCATATCCATGAGTAAGGCACCATTAGCAGTATATCCTTTCTTGCGAAGAAAAGCCAAAGCTATAGTCCATTGTATGCAGCGTATAGCTACCTCCATCACACTAGTCCAAGAAATACCATGGAGGAAAGGATTTTTTTTGTTCCAATCTAAGAATAGCCGTTCTAATTCTTTTGCATATTTTTCCTCTCCTGTAGCATAATAAGCCTTAGCTAACAAGGCAAACTGGAAGTGTCTATTCAACTCCCAATTCGTTCTTGCATCACCTATTTCGTCTTTCTGTTTATAGCTTAAGGAATAGCTAAAATCCGTCCCCCATTCTTTATCTGTTTGGAATCCTGCACTCCATCTTTCCTTATATATATGATAATCATACCCTCCAAGGATATGAATGTCTGTATTTTGATGGAAAGCAATATTCTTGAAATTCAGACCAACACGATTGGGATCAAATCTCAGAGATTGTAACCGACTATCGAAAAGGTAAGCCGTTACGGCTACATCACGCTTACCAAAAAGCTTCTTTTCCTGCCTTTGCAGATGTTTTTGTTGAAGTCTCCAACCGACTTCCGGCAAATTCATTGCCCGAAGTCGATTGAAGTACCATTGTAATTTACTCATCAATGATTATTAATCATTAATTACTAATTCATTTTCACTAATTAGAACTCAGTCTGTTTGAAGTTCATCTTGTGCTCTTCATTCTGAGCTTCATGATTCTGGTTGATGTCTCCCCAGGAGATACCCTCATACTTGCCATCATAGTTCACTTCTTTCCACTGGCGAACCAAGTCAATGACAATCTTGTTAGGATAATTCTTCAAAACATCCTCAAAGTCCTTTTCCTTATTAGTTACCACAAGCACATCACTGTTCTTGCATACATCATCCAAGTCGGCAGTAACGAAATGCTGCAAGTGTGGAATCTTAGCCATGATAAAGTCCTTGTTGGTACCCGTCAACTCAGAAATCTTCACGTTACGGTCGTAAATTTTGATTGCAAAGCCCTTACCCAACAAACTTTCAACAACATCAACGATAGGAGAACAACGCAAGTCATCGGTACCAGCCTTGAAACTCAAGCCCAAGATACCAACCTTACGCTGACCTTGATTCATGATAAGTTGAACTGCACGTTTCTTCTGATTTTCATTACTTTGGAAGATACTCTCAATAACAGGAACATCCACATAGTTGTCATGTGCCAAGGTCTTCAAAGCCTTCATATCCTTTGGCAGGCAAGAGCCACCATAAGCGAAACCTGGCTTGAAATAATAAGGAGAAATATTCAACTGCTTATCCTTGCAGAAGATTTCCATAACTTTATGAGAATCAACACCTACAGACTTGCAGATATTACCAACCTCATTACCAAAGACAATCTTCAATGCATGATAGGTATTATTTACATACTTCATCATTTCTGCTACCTTGATGTCTGTGCAGATGAACTCTGCATTGATATGCTCATACATCTCACGGAACACCTTTTCAGCATACTCAGAATCAGTACCAATCAAAGTCAATGGTGGATTGAAGTAATCCTCAACAGATGTTCCTTCACGAAGGAACTCCGGATTGCTGACAACATTGAAATCTACGCCACGCTTCAAGCCACTTTCCTGCTCAATAATCTCACCAACCTTCTTATTTGTACCAGGAAGAACAGTTGAACGGATTGCAACGAGATGCATGTTTGCAGGCTTCTTATCACCAGCAAATTTCTCTTTCAATGCACGACCGATACGTCCTGCCACAGTGTAGATATAATTAAGGTTCAAATGACCTTCAGGACTGGAAGGAGTACCTACAACGATGAAAGATACTTCGGTTTCCATAATTGCCTCTGCAGCAACTGTAGTTGCAGACATCAGCCCCTTCTTGTGAGCTTCCTCACAAAGTTCAGCGATGCCTTCCTCGATGATAGTAGGCTTGCCCTCATTCATCAGGCGTACCTTGTTTTCATTTACATCAACACCGATCACCTTGTGGCCCAACTTTGCCAAACATGCCGCGCCTACGCAACCTACGTAGCCGAGGCCAAAAATACTAATGTTCATAATTCTAAAAATGTATTTATGAATTTATTTTCTTTAATTATACTTTTTGATAAAACGGGCTGGTACGCCAGCCCAAATTTCATTTGAAGGAATATCCTTAGTTACTATACTTCCTGCTCCTACAATAACATTATCTCCTATTGTTACAGACTTTGTTATGATAGTATTTGCACCTAAAAACACATTATTACCTATTTTAATTTTACCATATTCATAATCATGATATTTTCCTCTAGGCACAACATAATGTGTCAATAAAATACAGCGCATTGTTATAGCACAATAATCACCAATTTCTATATTCTCGGGATGCTCACTATCAAAAATTACTTGCTGTCCAACAAAAGACTTCCCGCATTTCACGCCCCCCCATCTGACCAATTTAAGTCGTACCGAATTAGGAAGAAAATTAGACATTGACATTCTCAAAGCCAAAGCTCTTATTGTTCTTTTTAATCTCATTTTAAACATTACAAAAGTGAATCATAAAGTGTTTCTAATTGTTTTTCAACATATTCAGGTAAATGCTCGCCAACTCTAGACAAGGAGACACTCCCCATTCGATTACGTAAGTCTGAATCATTTAATAAAGATATAATAGCCTTATATATATCTTCCTTATCACCTGGTTCGACCAAATAACCATTTTCTCCATTAGAAACTATCTCAGGAATACCACCTACTGGTGTCGAAATAATTGGCATCCCATAACTCATTGCTTCAAGAATGGATATAGGCAATCCTTCTTTATAAGATGGTAAAATATAAGCATCCGACTTATTCAGGAGTTCAATCTTCTTATCACCAGAAACCCAACCTTCAAATATTACAATATCTGCAATACCATATTCCTTAATAAGTTGTTTTACATGTTCAATTTCACCATTACCACCTATATACAATTTTAATTTTCCTTGGAATTCTACCTTATGGTCCCAAATACATTCCAACAAATCATAAATACCCTTATTCTTACCCAATAAGCCTAGAAACAAAAGTGTAAAATAACTTGTTTGTTGTTTATGAGCTTTAGGAGCAGATATTACATTTTTTATAATTTCAACTCTTTTAGCAGGAAACTCCTTCTTGAAATATTCCTTCCAATACTCAGACAAAGCTATAATAACATCACTTTTATCAACAACTTTCTTTACAGCATATCTATGCTGTTGATAAAAAACAGCAAATCTACCAGCATGCATGTGCCAAACTACCTTTTTATGAAAGAATTTAGCAATATAAATAAAGATTGCTTTTCTCCAAAAACTTGCCCCAACCGAACCTTGTACATGCACTATTTTTATTTCAGGATGGAATAACATCCAATACAGAAATTGCAGAATAGCCTTACACAATACAAGTAATTTCTTAACCTGCCCATTAGTAACAGTTGTAGTTACATGATTAAAAGGTTGATAAAAAGTGCTATATACATTCTCAACCGCAGCAACACCACCACGTACCACACGATAATCTATACCTATGGTTAATATATTCTTTGCTTCCATTTATCGTTGATTATATAGATATATTAAAAATAAACACATTAGCATATACAGAACTTTTGCCACCTGTTTTTTAGGGAAAACTATATCGAAATTTAAGAATACGGCAAAAACTAAAAGAAAAGGTACAAAAAATGGTATATGATAACGGAGATCCAAACCCGTGCCAGTTAATGCAAGCATAACAACACCTAAAACAACACTAGACGCTACTGAGTAAAACTCAATTTTCATATTCTTTATTACCCAAAATATAGTAGCCAAAACAGGTAAATTTAGGAGCATCTTTAATAAAGAAGAATAACTAAAAAATAAGGTGTCTTTAAAATAAGTGTAATTAGGGAAAGGACCAACTATACTCGCAGCTATATCTCCCATTTTTTTACCATATGAGTTATTTCCAGCACTATTATATCTTGACTCTGCTATGTTATAAATTTCATCCATAGATTTTCCCAGTACTTTCTCTGCTACAATATTTATCATTATCGGGCCTAAAAATGCAGCACCAAGCAAAATAAATGTATATAATTTCTTATTTCTTTCTTTGACATAAGTTCCAAGAATAAAGGAAACTACTATAATGAAAGTTACAGCAGTTCTAAAGAAAATCGTAAAGCCACCGAATAATCCAAACCAAAACAAATCCGTCATTTTTCTTGTTCGTTGATACTTTACCATATAATAGAAAGCACCAGCTATGAAGAACATGAATAAATCTTCTTTTCTTCCTGTAGCTGAAATATCAACAAAAAACGTAAATGTCGAAAAGAGCGTTGCTATTATTCTTGAATTTGTATCATCACTTCTATTTTTATTATAGAGTTCGCAAGTTTTATATAAGAACTTGGCAGAAAAAGCTATCAAGAAAGCGTTGAATATGATTACAAGCCATAAGGCTATGTCTTGCGACATCACTTTATGAATGAAAAACAGATAGAAAGTATAACCAAAATCATCAATATTTCCCCAATAATTATTCTCTAAGAAATATTTGTATTCTCCTATTGTTTTATAATTTTCAAGTAACGCATACCGAAAATAATTTATAGCATCGTTGTTCGGATCATTACCAAAGATAGACACTTTATCATAGCTAATGAAAACTAATCGAAGGCATACAGACAGAACCAACTGAAATAAAAATGTCAATAACAATATGTTCTTTCCTTTATTTTTCAACATAAAAGAAGCATATCCAAATGAACTTAATGCTATCACTATTTGCATCACAATGGCATAAGTATCTATTTCTTCTTTATATCCTATGCACATGAAAAGCAAATAAAATAGCAAAAATATAACAAATGCCTTTTTAAAATACATCATATCATTTTTCTCTAAGAAAAGAATTTCTTGTTTTACATGTTCTCGAAATATTTTGAAAGTTGTTCTGAATATTTGTGAGGATTAAAAAACTTATCCATCACGTTTCTGTATTCTTTTTCTAAATCATCAGGAGCTATGACATCATGCAAAGCCTTGTCGATAACAATATCCTTATCTGTATCTCCAAAACAATATAAATGTTCATATTCCTTAGCAATGTCAGCATAAGCCTTTATTGTATCAGTAAAAATTGGAACGACTCCATTTCCCAAATAATTTGCTAGCTTAGTAGGTGTTGCCACTTGATTAATCATATTATTATTACGTATCAAAAAACCAAACTTGCATTTCGCCAACACATCATCTACCTCAGATTGAGGGACAGATTCAACAGAGAAGTTTTTTATGTCATATGTCTTAATGATTTTCTTAGCTTTTTCTAAATCAAAAGTATAGATTTTCAAGAATGTATTAGGGTACTTTTCCTCTATTTCTTTATAAGTGTCCAATATCAAGTTAAAGCCTTGATAAGCCTGAATTCCTCCTGCATAACAAAAGACATTATGCTCATACTTATCCGAAAGATAAAAATTATCTCTATTAAACTCACTATTAAAGCATGGCATTACAAAAGCGTGCTTTAAATTCAAGTGATATTTCTTTTCATAAAATTCTACTTGATATTTTGAGACACAGATAGGAAACTTAACTTTCTTAAGAGAGAATTTCTCTGCCAAAGAGAACGCTAATCGACGTAATATTGATTTAGTTCTCAAAAAATCCTCTTCTGGTACTATACCTTGATACCAATAAATAAAGTTTCTAAATCCCTTGAAAAAGAGATATACAAATGTATCAAACGAGGTAATCAAGAAATAAGTATCTTTTGGTAATTTCTTTACCTCTGGAGAATTGTGAGATTCTATTTCACAAACTTTATTACCATTAAGTTTTAAACCATTAAGTATTATATTGTAATAATAGCCCGTTACTATACGGACATCCTTCTTAAAATAATATATTGTCTGCATATTCATTAAACTTTATTGATTAATTCCTTATATGTTAAAGATGTATATAACTTGGAAAACAAGCGAAAACACTGCTGTACACTAGGAGAATAATCTTTCGGATGGTCTATCAATGTTATTATCTTATGACCACAAAGAATTGTGCCCATAAGGGATGTAAAAGGAGAGATGCGAGACATAGAGACCATCGACCAAGGATTTTTTTCCATAGGTGGTAAATCATCTCTTTGATGAGTTCCATCCGTAATTGGAGTGGCTTTTTTTGTAGAAATTCTATAAATTTTATCTACTACCTTTAGCCAGAAAGAACGTTTGTAGGTACTAATTGGTACTTCAAGAAACTCTCCATTATCCTTGCTTATAAGAACATCATCATCAAAACGATAAGTATCTACCTCTTTCAAGAATTCCTTTCTGAAATCATAAAAAGAAGACTTACATTTATAATAAGCACCATAAGCGACCGAAGAGTCTATCTTTAAGCCTACAGCCTGATAAGCCTTCCTTAATTTATCAAATGGCTGTACTGCCCATCCGCCTGCTCTAAATGCACAAATATCATAATGAGGATCTATGGATCTTGCAATTTCTGTTAACATATCCTTCCCTTCTACAAACATTTGCATGATTTCTTCTTGCGAAAAAGAATTCAAACTATAATGACTATAATCAGAGAAATCCCAAGTTCCATCGTTATTATACTTTGCATTTACCCAATGTGGATGAATATGTAATTCAATGCGATGTCCTCTTCTCACGATATCCTGTAATTGAGAGACAATCAGATTATAATCAGAAATTGTACGCTCAGTAGATTGTAACTTCAGATATTTCAACATCTGCCAATCTACAAAGAAATTTCCTTTGAATCCATATTTATCCATCCCATCAAGGAGTAAATTAGTTGGCTCTATCAAACTCTTACGAACTGTTCCTGACTTATAGCCAAAGAACAGTTCGTAATCGAAAGAAAGTATTATTTTTTTTCTAGTCATTTCTTAGAGCATTAACAATTCTTCCACAAGCTTTACCATCCCCATAAGGATTAACAGCCTTACTCATTTTTTCATAAGCTGTATCATCCTCAAGTAGTGTACTTACTTCATTAATTATCTTATCATAGTCTGTACCAACAAGATGAACAGTACCAGACTCAAGCGCTTCTGGACGTTCTGTGGTATCACGCATAACAAGAACTGGCTTGCCTAAACCAGGAGCCTCTTCCTGGATACCGCCAGAGTCTGTTAGAACAATGGTTGATTTCTCCATCAAATAGACGAATTCGAGATATTGCAAAGGTTCAATGAAGAAAAAGTTTGGACAAGTTAAATCCTCGCCAAACACTTCATGGATAGGCTTACGAACATTTGGATTCAAATGCATTGGATAAACAAAATCAACATCTGGATATTTCTCAGAAAGATCCTTCATGGCTGTTACCATGCGAATGAAACCTTCACCAAAGTTTTCACGACGATGACCAGTAATAAGAACAAGTTTCTTACCATCCTTCAATCGCATTACATCATACCCTGCCTTTGCAAGAATTTTTTCCTGTTCTTTAGCAAGAGCTAAGTCGTTCTTCAATTTTTCAACTACCATATGAAGAGCGTCTATTACTGTATTACCAGTAACAACGATTTTACCATGAACATTCTCTTCCAAAAGATTCTTCTCTGAGAGTGGAGTTGGAGAAAAATTATAAGTTGCAATACGCCCTGTAACCTGTCTGTTCATCTCCTCTGGCCATGGTGAATAAATATTATGTGTACGGAGGCCAGCTTCTACGTGACCAACTGGAATCTGTGCATAAAATGCAGCCAAAGCTCCAGCAGTGGATGTTGTTGTATCACCATGAACGAGTACAACATCAGGACGGCACTTTTTAAAAACATCACGAAGTCCAGTAAGAACTCGCGCAGTAACATCTGTCAAATCCTGACCTTGCTTCATAATATTGAGGTCATAATCTGGCTTTACGTCGAAAATAGTCAATACTTGATCTAACATTTCTCTATGCTGACCAGTAACACAAACTATAGTTTCAAAATTCTTTGTATCCTTTTGGAACTCCTTAACCAATGGACACATTTTAATGGCCTCAGGACGAGTACCAAAAACCAACATAACTTTCTTCATAAAAACTTTTTATTTTTGAAATATTCTTTCATAATAGCATAAACTTCTTTTAAAGATTCATTTATGAGTTATAAATGCCAATTCTATATAAAAAGAAGCAAAAGTGAACCCACCCAACAATAACTCAGCATGTAAGCGTCCGAAAATTGGGGCACCAAGTATTTACTGCCTGAAAAACAGGCAG
>ERZ1034680.331-NODE-331-length-25451-cov-13.162585_pt1 | contig 25451 bp, 35 predicted proteins | sample MGYA00520639_ERZ1034680 | MGnify/ENA primary metagenome ERZ1034680 (study PRJEB33766, sample SAMN09781760) | gut metagenome | biome: gut microbiome | host: Homo sapiens | place: Madagascar | study: EMG produced TPA metagenomics assembly of the PRJNA485056 data...
GATATGTTATATGAATTAGAAAAATCTATAAAAGAGGATGGAATATTGGTTGAAAAAGAATATGTTAAAGGTAGAAAAAATTTATATTCTAGTCCAGCAGTAAAAGATTATAATGCAACAACAGATAGTGCAAATAGAACAGTCGCAACTCTTATGAAGATCATTAAGAATTATAATGTAAGTGATACAACCGAGGATGCAGACCCGCTTATGAAGATCATTAATGGTGGTGAAGATGATGGCGGTGACGAGCAGTAAGGCTTACGAATGTTGCAAAAAATCTATTAGAAAGAAAGCCACACCGAAGTACGTTAAGTTACAAATGAAAGCATGGATGCGGATTGCTGAAGGAAAAGACAAGAAATATTTCGTATCCGAAAAGAAAGTTCAACAGATTGAAAACATTCTGAAACTGCTTAACATGCCGAAAGGATTGAAAGCAGGACAGTCGATGTATAAGTGTGCCACTGGTTATCAGTGGCTATTTTATACATCCATGCTATGCACTGTATACCGTGACAAGCCAAACAAGCGCAGATACGAGACAGGGCTTTTGGAAATTTGCAGAAAGAACTTCAAGACGTACACGGTCGCCACAATCTTCATCATCTTGTTTTTGACAGAACCAAGGTTCTCAAAGTTCTTTTCAGTTGCGCCGGATGGTGCATTGTCGAGAGAGATAAAAGAAGCAATCTCAGATACAATCAAAAGCAGTCCACTGTTATATGAGTACAAAGGAACGAAGCGTTTCAAGTTGTTAAGGGACTACATCAAGTTCAAGCCAAACGAAAACACGCTTATACCGCTTGCATACAGTAACAACCGTATGGACGGACGTATGCCGAATGCATTCATTGCAGATGAGGTTGGAGCATTGCCGAACGGCTATCCTGTTGAAGCTATGCGTTCTGGACAGCTTAACGTTGTCAACAAACTAGGGTTCGTTATCAGTACAAAATATCCGACAATCGACAATCCGTTCGAGGATGAGGTCGCATATGCCAAAAAGGTTCTTGATGGCATCGAGAAAGACGAAACAGTATTTGCACTGCTGTATGAGCCTGACAAAACGTCTGATTGGGAAACTGACGACATGGTTTTAAAGCAGGCGAATCCTGCGGCATTGGAAATCCCTGAAATTTGGGATGATCTTGTAAAGAAAAGAGCCAGAGCCATTGCCATTGAGAACGAGCGAGAGAACTTTGTTACAAAGCACTGCAACATTATCTATCAAGGACAGGGAACAGAGACATTTATTGATGTTAAGGATGTTCAAGCATGCAAGGTTGCGAATATTGATTGGAACGGCAGAGTTGTATATTTAGGTGTTGACCTTTCAGAATCGAACGATAATACATCTGTTGCCATGGTTTCTGTAGATGATGATGATAACATTCTTGCAGAAAGTTTTGCGTTCATTCCAGCAGACAGGATCACGGAGAAAACAGTCTCAGAGCGTGTGAACTATCAGGAATTGCTGAAGAGCGGGAAGGTGTTTGCATGCGGTGACAGGGTTATCTCATATGCGTTTGTTGAACAGCTTATTTTGAGCCTTGAGAGTCGTTATAATGTACAAATTCAGGCGATTGGCTATGACAGGTGGAATGCATTAAGCACAGCGCAGAAGTTGGCTAATGAGGGCTATAACACGGTTCAAATCAAGCAGTATTCAAGTGTCTTACATTCACCAACAAAGAGGATGAAAGAGGCAATCCTTACGCAGAAATTCAAATACACAGAAAACAAACTTCTTGAAATCAATTTTCAGAATGCAAAGTGTGCCTATGATACTAACAAAAACATGTACGTGAGCAAGAAAAAGAGCAACGGCAAGGTCGATATGGTGGTATCACTTATCAATGCAATTTACCTTCTTGAACAGGATTATTTCTTGAATGAAGGTGACTTCACATTCCAGATGATATAATTGATAAAAGTGTGCATTTATGCTAATATTTTTGTGTAAAAATGTTTCAAATAGAAAATACTAAAAAAGGGTGGTAACGAGAGTGGCACTATTCAAAAAAATATTTAAGAATAAAATAAATCTTAACGATCAAAGTGTTCAGCTTGACGATGTGCTGTTATCGGCATTGCTCAATAATGAGACAATCACGAGGGAAAAGGCCCTCACGCTTCCTGCCGTATCAGGTGCTGTTGATTTTATCAGTGGTTCGATTGCGGCAATGCCTGTCAAACTTTACAAGTACAAGAAAGGCAAAGTTGAGGAAGTGCAGAATGACAGCCGTGTACGAATGTTGAACGGTGACACAGGAAACACGCTTGACGGGTTTCAGACAAAAAAGGCCATGGTCGAGGATTATTTACTCGGCAAAGGTGGATATTGTTACATCCAGATAGACAGACAGAACAATGTCACGGCGTTAAAATATATTCCAGATATGGACGTTACTGTGTGGTCAAATTCCGACCCGATGAATCGCTTCGTACAGTTCTATGTTGGCACGGATAAAATCTATCCGTGGAACATGGTAAAACTCTTGAGAAATACCAAAGACGGAGCAAGCGGAAAGGGATTGACGGAAGAAATTTCAAAAGCACTTGAAACGGCATACAGTACGTTGGTGTATCAGCTTGGACTGGTTCAGACAGGTGGTAATAAAAAAGGATTCTTACAAGCCGAAAGACGTTTAGGACAGGAAGAAATCGACAAGCTGAAAGAAGCATGGAAAAGGTTATATGCCAACAACACCGAGTCCGTCATGGTCTTGAATAACGGCATCAAGTTTCAGGAGTCGTCAAACAGTTCTGTTGAAATGCAGTTGAATGAGTCGAAGAAAACATTACAGGATGAAATCAATGGAGTTTTCCACATTCATAGTGATTTCAATCTGACATTCAAGGAAGCGATATATCCGATTATTAAAGCATTTGAGACAGCACTCAACAGCACGTTGCTGTTGGAAAAAGAAAAGAAAAACTTCTTCTTTGAATTTGATACTAAGGAAATTGTGAAAGCAAGCATCAAAGAGAGATTCGATGCTTACAAGGTTGCAAAAGATACAGGACTTATGACTATCAATGAGTTGCGTCGTATGGAAAATCTCAATTACATTGAGGGCATGGACGTGATCAATGTTGGACTTGGAGCAGTTCTGTATGATATTGAAGCCGGAACGTATTATACTCCAAACACCGGACAGGTGACAGGTGGAGATGAAGAAGAAAAAGCTGATAAAGTTGAAGAGAAGGGGGCAGATGATGAAATACAAGTACCTGAAGAATCTGACGAAAAATAGTGCAGATTTCTATGTATACGGCAATATTGTTGATGAGAACAAGCCAGACTTGTGGACTGGTGAGAAATCAGAAACAGCAGTTGATACGAACGCACTCAATACAGAGCTTGACAGCTTGAATGGTGTGACAGACTTTAATATTTACATCAATTCAGGCGGTGGCTCAGTGTTTGCAAGTTCCGCAATGGCCACGATGCTAAAGAGATTCAGGCAGAACACCGGAGCAAAAATTCATGCATATATTGATGGATTATGTGCAAGTGCCGCAACGTATCTTGCCATGGTTGCAGACGATATCAATATTTACAAAAATTCAGTGCTGATGATTCACAAGCCGATGACGTTTGCATACGGAAATGCTAACGAGCTACAGCATGACATTGACACACTCAATCTGATTGAGTCTGGAACGATGTTGCCAATGTATGAAGCAAAGGCGAAAGAAGGAATCACAGCAGAAAAGATTGCAGAGCTGGTGGAAAACGAAACGTGGTTCAGTGGTAATGCGGATGATGATATGTACATCGGAAATTATTTCAATGTTAACGCACTTGAAACAGTGAAGGATGTACAGGCATGTGCAACAGATTTATTCAGAAATTACAAGCATGTGCCAGATGCACTAAAAAAACCAAAACAGACTAAAAAGCCTGTCAAGGATCGTGCGCTTGATTATTCAGCATACGAGAATATTATTTGTTCATTAAAGAAAGACGGAGGGGCGAAAGAATGAACGTAAAAGCACTTATCGAAAATCGAAACGCAAAAGTCGCTCAGATGGAGAACTTGTTGAAAACTGCAAAGGCAGAAAACAGATTACCATCTGAAGACGAAAAGAAGCAGTTTGCAGACCTTGAAAAGGAAGTCAAGGACATTGATGCAGCTATTGCTATGTATGACAAGATGGCCAGCATGAGCATGAAGAAAGTACCGAGCGCACCTGTTGAAATGACAGATGCAGAAAGAGATCGCAAAACATTCGAGAATGCAATTCGTGGCATTGTAAATACTGACTCACCAACAATGCCAGCAGATGCAAAAACACTTATTCCGACAACTGTTTGGAATAGAATCATTTCTCAGGTTATTGAAATCTCACCTGTATTCTCTATGGCAGACCGCTATAACATCACGGGCAAACTGGTATTGCCAAAGTATGACGCGCAGAACAGTTCTATCGTGATGCAGTATGCAGATGAAGGAACGACAGCAGAGTCTGGAAAGGTTGTTATCAGCCAGATTGAACTTAATGGATTCCTTGCACGTTGTCTTGCAAAAATTTCAAAAAGCTTGATTAACAATTCCAACTTTGACATCGTTGGTTTTGTTGAAGCAAAAATGGCACAAGCAATCGCATTGTATTTTGAACATGAGATTTTGTTCGGAACAGTAGGCAAGGTTGAAGGTCTAACTGGAATTACATCAGATATGACTGTTACAACTGCCGCAGCCACAAAGATTACATCAGACGAGTTGATGGATTTACAAGACAAGGTGATTGACAACTATCAGGGTAATTCTATTTGGATTATGAACCGTGAGACACGAAACGCAATCAGAAAGCTTAAGGACAATGATGGCGATTATCTATTAAACCGTGACTTCACAGCAAAGTGGGGCTATACACTTCTCGGCAAGGATGTATATTGTTCTGATGCGATGGACAAGATGCTTGCAGGAAAAACAACCATTTATTACGGTGACTTATCTGGTTTAGCTGTGAAAGTTTCAGAAGAAGCTAACATGCAGGTGTTGCAAGAAAGATATGCTGAAGAACATTTACTTGGAATTTTAGCTTTCGTTGAGTGGGATGCAAAGGTTGCAGACACTCAAAAACTTGCAAAGCTTGTGATGGCGGCAGGTAAATAATAAGGGGTGAAACAATATGGAAGTAAGCAAGGTTAGTGATATTACAGCAGATAGCGTTTCAGAGTATCTAAGACTGGACGAAGTAAGTGAAGAGGAAAAGAATACATTGACCATGCTTATTTCTGTTGCAACCTCATTTATCAAAAGTTATACAGGACTTGACGATGATGGTGTTGACAAATATTCTGAATTTGTGATTGTGGCGCTTATCTTGTGTCAGGACATGTGGGACAACCGCACAATGTATGTTGACAGCAAGGATTTGAACAATACTGTTCAGAGCATTCTTGCGATGCATAGCGTCAATCTGTTGTGAGGTGTGAATCATGTTAAATGCAGGGAAGTATTCAAAGCGTATCATGATTTATAAAACTGTGATTGTGACAGACGAGGATGGCTTTCAGACAGAACAGAAGCAGGTGATACTACAGCCGTATGCATACGTGAGAACGACAAAAGGATTCACGCTGATTGCGAACAATTCTGATTTTGAAAAAGCATACATCAACTTCACAATTCGGTATCCGAAAACAGAGATCACAAGGGATATGCTGATTGAGTTTCACGGCAAGACATATACGATTGAGTATCTGAACAACGTGGACGAGAATGGCGTAGAGCTTGAAATTCAGGCAAAGGAAGTGACACACTGATGGCAAAGATTATTGTTGATATTGATGATAGCGTATTGAAAGATATATCTTACATCGACAAGCAGTTTGATCACATCTTTGGTGGCATGACCAAAGCAGGGGCAGAGGTCGTATACAAGAACGTTATTTCGGCACTTCCGGAGTCGCTGAGAAGCTCAGGCTTTAGCAGTCATGTGAAACTGTCGAAAGTTTATAAAACGCCGTCAGATGATGGTATCAACACAAAAGTAATGATTACTGGATATTTCATCAACAAAGATGGAAGGAAGACTCCTGCACCACTTGTTGCGAACATGTTCGAATATGGTAGTGACAAAAGGAAATATCCAAAGCATCCTTTTTTCCGAAAGTCTTTCAAAAAATCACAAATCATGAAAGCGATGGAAGAAGCGCAGAAGAGTTTAAGCGGGGGGCTTTTAGATGAATAACCTCATCGAAAAAACATTGAGTGACTTCACGGTAAACGGCAAAAAAATTCCAGTCAAGTTCTTGCGGTATAATGGCAACGAAGAAACGTACATCACGTATATGGAAACAGATGCAGAGAGTACGTTACACGGTGATGACGAATTGCTAAATTATATCGAGTATTATGACTTTGATATTTACACAAAAGGCAATTACAAGCCGATTATCAAGGCGCTAAAGGGATTGCTTACAGCTGTCGGGTTTATGTGGGAACCGGACAGATCGTCCGAAGATATGTACGAGGACGATACAAAGTATTATCACAAAACATTATGTTTCTCAATTGAAAGGAGCGAATAATGGCTAAAATCGGGTTAAATAACTTCCGATATTCAAAACTTACGGAATCGGAAGATGGCAAAGCCACTTATGATGGCGCGAAAAAGCCAGCCAAGGCTATTTCATGCAAAGTGGATATCAGCAACAATGATGCGTCTTTGTATGCAGATGATGCATTGGCTGAGAGCGATACATCTTTTCAGAAGGGGTCTGTTACAGCAGGAATCGACAACGAAGATGTGCAGGTCATGGCAGACCTTCTTGGACATGAGGTATCAGAAAGTGGGAAAGGGCTTGTCAGAAATTCAAACGATGTTGCGCCGTATGTAGGTTTCGGAAGAATTGTCACAAAGATGGTGAACGGAGCTTACAAGTACACGGTAGAGTTCCTGTGCAAGGTTAAGTTCTCAGAACCGTCACAGGATGATGCTACAAAAGGCGAAAGCGTATCATTCAGTACAACTGAGCTTGTAGGAACTGTTGCAACATTGGCTGATGGCACATGGTCGAAGACAGACACGTTTGATACAAAGACTGAAGCTGTCACATATCTTGAAGGACTGATGGCAAAGACTTCAGTTTAAAAGAATATTAAAGACAGGGTTCATCCCTGTCTTATTTTTTAGGAGGAAAACATGAAGGAAATTTCAAAAGAATTTGAGTATAAAGGCAAGACATACGGGCTTGTATTTAATCTGAACGTTATGGCAGTTATTCAGGACAAATACGGCACACTTGATGCGTGGGGCAAACTCACAGATAGTAAAGATGAAGAGCCAAACGCAAAGGCAATCATTTTCGGAATTTGGGCGATGATCAATGAGTATATTGATATTCAGAATGAGGAACATGGCACAAGTGAAAAGCCACTGACATTGAAACAGACAGGAAGAATGATAACTGACATTGGGCTTTCTGAAGCCACGAAGAAGGTAAACGAAACTGTTGTTGAAAGCACTAAAAGTTCCGAAAAAAACGCATAATCCCCGATGAGGATGAATCAGAGCCGATAGACTTTACATGGTTCTACTTTATCGGGCGTAACAAACTTGGTTTTACATTTCATGAAGTTGGAAGATTGACACTGACAACTTTCAACCTGTTTTACAAACATTACAAGAACGATTTTGATTTTGAGCTGATGCTTGAAAAGACAGGAACAACCTATGCGAAGGCATATGAAAAATCACAGCATGAGGACGACTGGTTCTAGGAAGGGGGTTGCATATGGCACTTGGTGGAACAATTAAGTTAAAAGGCGAGAGCGAATACAGGAGAGCGTTAAGTCAAATCACACAGAGCTTGCGTGAAGTATCTTCTGAAATGAAGGTTGTCACGAGTACATACGACAAGAACGACACAAGCACCGAAGCATTGACAGCCAAGAGTGACGTACTGAACAAGCGCCTTGAAGAACAGAAATCGAAGCTGAAGTTAGTTTCTGACCAGTACAAGCAATATCAGAATGCTGTTAAACAGTCAGCAGATGAGCATGCGCAACTCGGCGAAAAGCTCGAAAGTGAAAAGGGAAAGCTTGCAAGTATTGAAGCTCAAGTTGGCAAGAACAGTCAAGAGTACAAAGAACAAGAAAAAGTTGTTAACGAGTTGCAGAAGCAGTACGACGAAAGCACTGTAGCACAGGACAAAAACAAGAAATCATTGTCACAGCTTGCAGTGCAGATGAATAATGCTCAAGCGGACGTTAACAAGACAGCGAAAGAGATTGACAACCTCGGCAAAGAGTCTGATGACAGTTCAAAACAGGTTAAGAATCTGTCTAACAATATGAATGATGCCGATGATGCATCAAAAAAGCTTGGTGATGGTTTCACTGTTCTAAAAGGTACGATGGCTAATCTTGCATCACAGGCAATCAGCAAGATTGTTGATGGATTCAAGGGACTTGTTAGTGGTGCGGTGGACTATCAGAAGTTCATGGAGTATTACACGACATCGTTTACGGTCATGACAGGCTCAGCAGACAAGGCAGGGGAAACAGTCAAAAAGCTTGCTGATATTGGAGCAACAACTCCATTCGATATGCCACAGTTGGCAGATGCAACATCTTTGCTGATGAACTTTGGTTTTAGTGCTGATGATGCTGTCGATAGTATGATGATGCTTGGTGATATTTCACAGGGAAATGCGGACAAGCTGAACTCTATTGCGAGAGCGTATGGAAAGATGAACTCTGCACAAAAAGTCACGCTTGAAGACATCAACATGATGATTGATGCAGGATTCAACCCGTTGCAGGAAATCTCAGAAAAGACTGGAGAAAGCATGAAAAGCCTTTATGACAGAATATCAAAAGGTACAATGTCGGTTGATGAGATCACAGAGTCAATGAAGCGGTCAACGTCTGAAGGTGGTAAATACTTTCAGTCAATGGATGCGCAGTCTCAGACTTTGGATGGAAGACTTTCGACATTGAGTGATACGATTAATTCAAAACTTGGTGAAGCATTACAGCCTATTTTACAAAAGGCTGCTGATGAGTGGATTCCAAACATCACAAATGCAATCGACAATATGGATGTCGATTCTGTCGTTTCTGTCATTGATGATATTGTTTCTGGTGTTGGTGATTTATTCGGATTCATCATGGACAATGGCGGTACGATCATTTCACTTGTTGCTGGCATTGGTACCGCTATGTTAACGTGGAACGTTGCAAGCATGATTAACGGTGTGGTAGGTGCTGTTAAAGCATTTCAGGCGGCTAATGAAGGTGCATCTGTTGCACAAGCATTGTTGAATGGTGTTATGAATGCCAATCCGATCATGTTGGTTGTAACGTTGCTTGCAGGGCTAATAGCAACAATCATCACATTATGGAATACAAACGAGGGATTCCGTAATGCTGTTATAAATGTGTGGAATGCATTCAAGGACACGGTTGGAAATGCAATTACATCGGTTGGTGGATTTATAGACAACCTAATATCGTGGTTCCAGGCTCTTCCTGGACGTATTGGTGCATTCCTTAGTAATGTTATAAGCAACGTACAGAATTGGGCTTCTAACATGGTTTCTAGGGCTTCCGCAGCAGGTTCTAACTTTGTTAGCAGTGTTGTATCATTCATCAGTGGTTTGCCGGGTGCTGTATGGACTTGGCTGTCAAGTGCATTGAATAACGCATGGAACTTTGCAGGGCAGTTGGCACAAGCGGGTGCAAATGCCGCATCTGGGCTTGTAAATAACATTATCAACACAATCAGCGGACTTCCTGGACAGTTATACAACTGGGGTGTTGATATGGTTCAGGGCATCGCAAACGGCATCAGGGGAGCGATTCGTTATGTAACGGATGCAGTCAGCGGTGTTGCAGATAAAATCAAGTCATTTCTTCATTTCTCAAGACCTGATGAAGGGCCGTTGGCTGAATATGAAAGTTGGATGCCTGATATGGTGGAAGGTTTGAGCGATTCCTTGAGGAAGGCAAGCCCAGAGCTGATAAATCAGACTGAAGCATTGGCGAGTGGAATGTCTGACGCATTCAATGTGAACGGTGGTATTTCGACAAGCGGTGGAAACTATAGAAACATGGTTGATGTCTTCAAGGATGCTTTATCACAGGTCAAAATCGTGATGGATGATGAGGAAATGGGACATTTCGTTGATAAAACTGTTACAAAGTTGATATACAATTAAGGCGGTAAAAATATGAGAAACTATGTAATTCAAAACGGAAAAGACAGCCGATATTTAAAAGGATTGCTGATTCAGGAATTACCACCTATCACAAAGCCATTAATGCGTACAAGCATTGAGCAGATAGACGGGCGTGACGGTGATGTGATCACAAGGCTTGGATATTCGGCTTACAATAAAAAAATGAAAATCGGTCTGTTTGGTGACTATGACATTGATGATATTATTCCGTTTTTCAATTCAAGCGGAACGGTAATATTTTCAAATGAACCAGAAAAATACTACGTGTATGATATTCTGGATGCGATTGATTATGAACGCCTTATGAGGTTCAGAACGGCTGAGATCACGTATCATGTACAGCCATTCAAATACAGCAGTATTGAAAGAATGAAGGTGTTCAGCAATCCGACAAGTGCTATTACGGTAAGAAACAACGGCAATTATGTTTCCAAGCCAATCATTCATATCAAGGGTTCAGGAACAATCAATCTTTCGTTGAATGGTGTGCAGCTGTTTCGGATTGATATGAGTACATCAAATTCAATCACAATAGACACAGAAAGGCTCGAAGCGTATAATGATGATGCATTGATGAACAGATACGTTGTCGGAAATTACGACAAATTTATGCTTAAAGTTGGGCCTAATTCCGTGTCATGGGATGGACAGCTTACTTATATTGCGTTTGAAAAACAGTCGAGGTGGATTTAATGGAAAAGACGAATCTTGAAATGATCAAAGGTGACACACTGTCATTTGCGGTTGAGATTGAGTTCGATGACAAACCGCAGGAGCTTGAAAAGGCGTTCTTCACGTGCAAAAATAATCTTGATGATGACGATGTCGTATTCCAGAAAACACTTGGAAAAGGCATCACATTTAGTAAACAGGAGCGCAACAAGATGTATTATGTTGTGAGAATTGCGCCTGAAGATACAAAGGATATTGAATCAGGACATTATTTTTATGACATGCAAATTGAACTTAACAGCGATGTGTTCACTATCCTGACAGGTGCATTGAAAGTACGACATGGAATCACATCATAATAGGGGGTGCATAAAATGGGTGAATACATTACAAAACCTGTGTGTAAGATCATTATGCTGAAAGGTCAGGAAGGACAGAGCATCAAGAAAATTATAAAAACTAGCACAAGTGGGCTTGTAGACACTTACACAATCACACTGACAGACGGTACAACGTCAACATTTACTGTCACAAATGGAAAAGCAATCTCAGATATTAGCAAAACAGGAACAAGCGGACTTGTAGACACTTACACAATCCGGTTTAATGACGGTACAATGTCAACATTTTCTGTCACAAACGGAAAAGGAATCTCAAGTATCGAAAAAACTAGCACAAGCGGACTTGTAGACACTTATACAATCCGGTTTAATGACGGTACAACGTCAACTTTCACGGTGACAAATGGTGCAAAGGGAGACAAAGGCGACGGCATTCCTTCTGGAGGAATTGCAGGACAGGTTTTGAAAAAGAAAAGCAACACCGATTACGAATACGAGTGGGATGATATTACTCCAATATCATCTATTTTAAATGATGATATTGATTCTATTACGAAAGATTAGGTGATAACATGGAACATATTACGATGCCAAGAGGAGACTTGAGAAATGTTCATTTTACCGTTCATGATGCAAACGATGCAGAGGTAAGCAAAGGATTCACTCAAATTACTTTTACGGTAAAAGAAAATACGTCATCGAGAAAAGTTATCATCCAGAAAAAGCTGACTGATGGAACGATAACTAAAGACGGAAATGTATATTCATTCTCAATTCTTCCAGAAGATACAGACTACATTGATTTTGGGACTTATTATTATGATATTGAGCTTATAAGAGGCGACCAAATACATCAGACGTTTATAGGTAAGCTGATTATCACGGAAGAAGTCACATTTGCATGTGATACCGAAAAAGGAGTGTAAAGCATGGATGATTACAAGATTATCATGCTTGCGGATGACGATCGTTTAACTGTAAAAATGGATAGCGTTTCAGTTGTTGGGACAGACGATTATAACTTACTAACAAATATCCCTAAAATCAACAATGTTGATGTAAAGGGAAACAAAGCACTTGAGGATTATGACATTGAGAGCGCAAGCAAAGCAAAAAAAGAATATGCAGCATTGAACAGCAAAATTGATAAACATGAAAGCAACAGCGATATACATGTTACACTAACAGACAAGTTGAAATGGAACAGCGGTACAACGTATACTGTTAGCGAAGGAAATCTGATTATAGGAGGTTAAATATGGCAGATATTTCAGAAATCACATTACCTAGCGGAGCAACTTATGACATCAAAGATGCAACAGCAAGACATGACATTAGCATTCTAAAGGGTTCTGCAACAGGTGCTATGCATTACGCAGGAGTTACATCAACGGCACTTGTGGATGGCTCTAGCACATCACCAATCAAGATCAATAATGCAGATTATACGCCATCAAACGGCGATGTTGTTATTTACAACTCGCTTGAACTTGTGTGGTCTACATCAGATAAAAAGTGGCACGAGTTTGGTAGTACAGGCAGTCTTAAGGCACTGGCATTTAAGGATTCTGCGAGTGCATCATATACACCGAAAGGTTCAGTTTCCGCACCGACTGTTTCGGTTGCTGTAAACACAGCGAGTGTTACGCCAATCACTGGTGTAGGCACATTGCCAAGCTTCACGGCATCGGTTGCAAATGAGGTTTTAACATTGGGATTCTCAGCAGGTTCTTTGCCAACAACAGGAACAGCGGTAACTGTTGCAACAGGCATTAAGTCTGCTAGTGCATCCGCACCAGCGTTTACAGGCACAAGCGCAACGATAACATCAAAATAAAGGGGGTTGTTTGAATGGCTGATATATCAACTATAAAACTTCCGAGTGGGACAGAATACACGGTCAAGGATTCTACAGCCAGAAACCATATAGGAAATAAAAGCAATCCGCACGGAGTAACTAAATCACAAGTAGGTCTAGGCAACGTTGCAAACTATGATCAGTCAAAGGCAATAAAAAGCATTTCAAGGTCAGGAACGACATTTACGGCAACGGCACTAGACGGAACAACATTTACGTTCACTCAGCAGGATAACAATACAACATATGGAGTTGCGACACAGAATGCAAATGGATTGATGTCTTCAGCTGATAAAACTAAATTAGATAGTCTGAGCGCAACAAGTGTCTCGGCAATTACCAATTCAGAAATCGACTTAATAGTCGCTAGTTAAGGAGGAAACATGGCTGAATATTTAGATAAAACAGGACTTAAATACTTCTGGGGAAAGATAAAAGCTAAAATACCTGGACCGCTTCAGGCTTACCCAGTTGGAAGTGTCTACATAAGCATTAGTTCTAACTTTAATCCGAATACATCATTCGGTGGCACATGGGAAAGATTTGGGCAAGGCCGAACTTTAATCGGCGAAGGTACTGGTAATGATGGCAGTACGAGTATGAACTTTACGGCAGGCAGCACTGGCGGCGAGTATAAGCATAAATTAACTGTAGCAGAAATGCCGTTGCATCATCACGCAAGAGGAACATATTTATCTAGCCGTGAAGCAAAAGGTTATGGATTAGTAGGTGGCCAAGTTGCATTTGCTGACCGAGTAATAGTTTCTGGTAGAGATGACACTGGTAACGAAGGTGGAGATGGATTCCATAATAATATACAACCTTATATCACTGTATACTTTTGGAAACGCATAGCATAAGGAGGAAGCGAAATGAAAGAAAATAAAAAATTAATCCTGAAAGATGGAACGAACCTAGATATTGAAGAATTTAGTACACTCGAAGATGGTGTTTCATTGACATTAATTGATATGGGATATCAAAAGACGGTAGATACCTTGACTCAAGATCAGGTGTCGGAAGTTAAAATTTTGAACGAACTAGGCGAAACAGTATTTACAGCCAAAGGCTACAGCCTCGGGGACAGCATCTCAGTCAATTCTAAAGAGAACACCACTAAAGTGACTCTTGTGGTTAAAGAAACAAGAGAAGCCGTGGTAGACGCAGCAAAGGCGATTCAGGCGCTGCAAAACACCTCTGAGCAGAACACCGCTGACATTACAGCCATCAACGAAGCCATCGCGTCACTAGCGGAAATCGTAGGGGGTGAATAACAATGGTAAAATGGTATGTAAGACAAATCACAATGAATCGTATGACATTAGAAGATGTGCCGAAAAGATGGCATGATGCAGTGGCAGAAGCACTGAAGCAGACAAACAGTTAAATAAAGCTAAGGCAGACATTGCATATCTGTCTGATATAGATACGGCGCATTGAGCGCCTTTTTAGTATAATAAATATAAGCGAGGTGTGAGATGATAAAAGTATTTGGAGAAACGGACAAGGATTTTACAAGCAACGGTGATTGCGTTATCCAGCCATTCAAGGCGAAAGTCCATAAAGAGGACAATGGAAAATTCTATCTTAATATTGAAGCAGACATATCATATGTTGATATTCTTACAGCAAATAGAATCATCGTTGCAGATACGCCACAGGGCGCACAGGCATTCCGCATTAAGAATCCAGAAAAAACAAAACACAAGATCACAATCAAAGCACCGCATATATCATATGATGCAGAAAACTATGTGATTGCAGACAGCTATGTGGTCGAAAAAAATTGCAACGATGCGATGGACCATCTGAACAGCGCCACAGACAATCCTAGCCCATTTCAGACGTATTCTGATATTGCCACGGTTGATTCATACAGATGTGTTAGAACATCACTGTATGACGCTTTCAGTAAGGTTCTGGAGCGTTGGGGCGGTCACTTTGTACGTGACAACTACAGGTTCGGAATCATGAGTAATATCGGGCGTGATAATGGTGTGACTGTGCGGTACAAAAAGAATCTGAAGGAAATGACATGCACGGCAAATTGGGACAATGTTGTGACAAAGCTAATGCCAGTCGGAAAAGATGGTTTGCTATTGGATGAGGTTTATCTTTACAGCAATACACAGTACGATATCCCATTTACAAAAGTTGTATCTTTCAACCAAAATGTTGACCAAGACCTATACAAGGATGCCGAAGGACATCTTGATGAGACAGCATATAACAATGCACTTATTGAGGATTTGAGAAAACAGGGACAGGCATACGTTGACGAGAATTGCGTGCCAAAAGTGAATTACACACTCAAGGCTAATCTTGAAAAACTGACAGACATTGGAGATACTATCGAAGTCATTGATGAACCTATGGGCGTGGACATTACAACGCATGTTATTTCGTATGATTATGATTGCATTCTAGGCAAGTATACGGAGCTTGAATTTGGGAATTTTCAACAAAAAGTTTCTGACCTTATGGGAACAGTAAGCTCAACAATTCAGCAGAGTGTGGAGAAAAACAATGCGAACTTACAGGTGATATTCTCAGATACAATTCAAAATGCGCAGGAAACAATTCTAGGCATGCTTGGCAATTCGTATGTAGTTTATGAAGGTGACAAGATTCTGGTTGTTGATGCGTTACCAAAGGAAGAAGCTCACCACGTTATTATGATCAACAGCGGTGGAATCGGATTTTCAAGTACTGGCATCAACGGAACATTCGAGAGTGCATGGACGATTGATAATGTGCTGAATATGCAACATATCAACGTTATAAATTTAGTTGCTGACATGATTAAAGGTGGAACATTAAAGCTTGGTTCTAACCTTAACCAGAATGGACAGATTGAGGTATTCGATGAAGCGAATAATCTGATTGCAAAGCTGGACAAAAACGGGCTGATTATGTATGGACTTGACGGCTCATATTTGGTGGTCAATAATTACGTTGGTTTTGCAGGATATGACCGCACAGGAGCAAAAACGTTCTGGGTTTCAGGTGATGAGTTCCATCAAAAAAAATCTGTTATTGAGGAAGAGATCACGTTGTGCAACAAAGCAAGGTTTATTCCGATAACTGTAAAAGATGGCGATACTGTTACAAATGACGGCATCGGAATAGTGGGGGTGTGATATGGCTACATCAGGAACATTCAAAACATCAGCGTATGATGGTGCATGCTTACAGTTTGACTGGTCATTGAAAAGCCAAAGCACCGTAAACAATCAGTCTGTCATTTCGTGGACGTTGAAGGGTGCAGGAATCAAGTCAGGTTATTGGTACATGGCAGGCCCTTTCAAGTGCACTGTAAACGGCACTGTTGTTTATCAATCAAACACTAGAATTAAGTTATATACAGGTACGGTTGTTGCATCTGGTGAGCTTGCAATCGGTCACGATACTAACGGTGCAAAGAGTTTCAGCGCATATGCAGAATGTGCAATTTATGTTACGAGCGTAAACTGCAAAGGTTCTGGAAGTTGGAGCCTTCCCGATATTGGCAGAGCATCACAGCCAAGTTTGAACACATGGCCTAACAATTCTCCAGACTTTAATATCGGAGATACTATTGTTGTACATATGAACCGAAAGTCAACCGTGTTTACGCACACTGTTGTGCTGAAGTTGGGTTCATATAGTTATACTATCGGCACTGGCGTAACGGATAACATTACACTTGATACAGATAGGATTGCATCTAATCTTTATGCACAAATGCCAAACAGCAATGCCATGAATGGAGAAATCATTGTCACAACGTATAGTGGAAGTACGGCTATAGGAACATCAAGCTGTACCATTATTGCACACGTTGTAAATTCTAGCCCTGTCTTTGATGTGGTGTATTCAGATACAAATTCGGCAACAGTTGCAATCACAGGAAACAATCAATATATCATTCGTAATAATTCCACGTTACAAATCAGTGTGAGCAATGCAAAGGCTTTAAACAGTGCCACGCTGAAAACATTGACAGCGGTTGTAAATGGAAATGCTTATACAGGCACTTTAAATGGCTCTACAGGCGTTATAAATGTCGGTGTGGTAAATGTATCATACGACACTGAAGTGACCGTCAAAATCGTTGATTCAAGGGGAAATGTGGGCCAGAAAAATATCACAGTTCTTGTATATGATTGGAGCTTGCCGAGTGCCATAATAAAGTTGAATCGTAAAAGCAATTATTATTCAGAAAGTATTTTGAACGTTAATGCAAACTATGCGTCAATAGGCGAAAAAAATGAAGTAACGATTAAGTACCGCACGAAGAAGGTTGCAGACAGTACTTTCAGCACTTACACGACAATTCAGAATAACACCGATACAAGCTTTACGGCTGATAACAAGTACGAGTGGAACGTACAGGTTGAGGTTTCTGACAGGATAGGAAAGACAACCTACAATCTGATTCTTTCAAAGGGTATCCCGATTACGTACACGGACATCAAGAAATACAGCTTTGGTGTGAATTGTTTTCCGAAACACGATAACAGCCTTGAAGTCAATGGCGTTTGCATTAGTGGTCAGGTGCTTTACAACAGTGCAAGCGGTACGGCAGGAACTGTAACATTGTCAGACAGTGCGGAAAATTATACTTATCTTGAAATTTTCTACAGGTCGTCTGGTGATAATGCTTGTGGAAGTGTTAAGGTATTCAGTCCAAACGGAAAACTTGTGCATTTAGGAACGATTCATTATATTGCGGATTATGACTATGCAAAATTTGCTCTTGTGAATGTATCGGAGTCAATGATCACATTTAGTCAGAATTATCAAATCACGTTGAAGAACAACGGCTCAGTATATTCAGCAGAAAATGCAATTTATATAACTAGAGTGGTTGGATATTAAACAAAATTATGGTATACTATGAGTGCAGTGTTTTCATGTTCACTGCATTCCTTTCTCAGCTTGTCGGGGGTATTCGGCGGGCTGTTTTTTTATGCAAAAAATTCTATACTAACTTGTCATAGCCTACAGGTCAGCGCATGTTAGTAAAGAAAAAATCACCGTTTGCATTCGGTGATTGATTGATGTATATTATAGATGGGCTTTGTTGACATTGGGCATGAAATTCTCCTAGTAAATTGCAGACAGAAATGTCTGCTTTTTACTTGAAGAAGACTTCTATTCCATCAGGGGAAACGTGGACAGAATCAAGGACATTTCGCCAAAGTGTACGCTTGTTCTCACGTGTGAGGTTGTCATATATTGAGCGCCAACCGCTGCTTAAAAATTGGTTAAGATGGTCCGTGCTTTGAGGTTTGAAAGATTCAAGCCTTTTTATTTTGTCTTCAGTTTCAGCGTACAGACGTTCATAGGTACTTACAGGCATACGTTTCTTGATGAAAATATAATTCAGATTATCAAGCTCTTTTCTTAGTTCTTTTAATTCCTTTTCGGTTGTGTTTTTTGTTTCAGATGTGATACTTGATATTGTTGCTATATGGTCTTTAAGCAGAGTATCAAGATTAGAAAGCAGATATTTCTCCGTTGCAAGTTCCGCATAGTGTTTTTGTGTGTGCATGTATGCACAGAGTGGGCATTGTTACATCTATAGTAATAATATCGTTTGCCACCTTTTGGATGGCTCACTCCAACCAATTTAGAGCGACATTCTGGGCATCTTAACAGTCCAGTGAATAAATATACATGTCGTTGCACTCCCGTGCGTATATTTGCCTGTAATGCGGTCTGAACGTCATTGTATGTTTCTTTCGTGATGTATGGCTCGGCGTAGTTGGAATTGCCACGATATGATCCTGCATAAAATTCATTCTTTAATATGTGCATATATGACATGTAAGGCCTAGAAAGTCCGTATTTATTGTTTACGTATTCGACAGTGTAATGGACTGATTGATGCAGGAGAAATGATGCGAAAATGTCTTTCACTATTGGTGCTTTGGATTCATCAATCACAATGCGTTTATTGCCATTTTCCGTGGCAATCCTGTAACCAAAAGGAACATTGCCAGTGATAGGTTGACCTTGTGCAATTTTGTACTCAAATACGGCTTTGATACGTTCAGAGCCTTTTTTCAGTTCATGCTCTGCAAGGTTGACTTTAAGGTTGAACATAAACAATCCGTTTGCAGTGGATGTGTTTATATCGTCCTCACATATGGAAATCATGGCAACGTCATTCTGCTGAAGAAGTTCAAGCATTTTATTAGCTTCAAGAACGTTACGTGAAAGACGGTCAAGGCGAGTAAAGGCTATTGCATCCAGATCACGAAGGTTTGACAGCATGGATTGAAGCTGCGGACGTTTCATGTTGCTTGCTGAGTATCCTTCGTCAATGTAGATATGTATTAGGTTATGATCATTGTCGTTGCACCATTGCGTTATTTCTTCAGTCTGAGCCTGTATTGAATATCCATATTTCTTTTGTTCGTCAGTGGAAACACGAGCATATCCTGCCACTCGCAGTTTTTTTCTCATAAAAATTACCTCCGCTTGATTGAAAATAAAAAAAGCAGTCCATACTAGCCGATGAGGCGGTGAAAATATGGACGCAGAAAAAATATATTCATTATTGTTTAATCTTTATGCTGAACAGGAAAATATCAAAATTGAATATGAGTTAAACAACTCTTTTTTTTCGACAGATGGTTTCAATCAGAAACATTCTTGCTGTCAAGGTACAGTTTCATTATCTTCAGATACAGTTCATCCTTCTCAGGTTCAGGAAGATCGTGAAACAGAGACTCGATGCGCAGTGTGAGGTCTGTCGCTTCATCATAGGTTGACGTATCAATTCCAAAGTAAGATATATCAATGCCGTAAACCTCGCAAAAACGTTTCAGAGTTGAAAGAGTCAAGGAACGCTTTCCAGACTCAATATTTGATATGGCAGGACGAGAAAGCCCGACCATTTCAGCAAGCTCAGACTGTTTGAGATCACGTGAGTTGCGTAGTTCTTTGAGTTTCCTTCCAATCGATTTATTGTTAATCATTATTTTTACACCACCTAAAAAAATTTATATTTCGATGATAACACACCGTAGCTATTTGAAACAACGAAAAATAATCAAAAAAAGATGAAAAGTAGTTGCAATTTGATTACATGGGTTTATAATGTAGGCAGAGAAAGGGGGAACGAAATGAAAAGAGCAGAACTTAAAGCATTCAGAATATCAAAGGGATATACTCAGAAAGAAGTAGCAGAAATGCTTGGGGTATCGACTAGCCATTATGCTTGTATTGAGCAGGGAACGCATAATCCTTCTACAAAGATTGTCAAAGTGTTCTGCAATGTATTTGGGAAAGAGTATGCGAGTTTAATAATTGGGAGCTGAAAAAATGTATAAAATCGTAGCAGAAATCGTAAAAAGCGGTCACGCAGAAGAATTAATCAAAATTATTAAACAATATGAAATTGATGTTTCAAAAGATGTTTCAAAAAGAAAGGAAAACAAGAAAAATGATAGGTTTTGAAAACATTACAAAAGAAGTAGCGACTGATTTAATCGAGCTAGTAAATCAGTTAAGAGGGCTTGAAAAGTCCGCACAGGTCAACTATTCTGTGCAAAATCGAAAAACAGGGGAATGGATGCACAAGGAATTTGATTATGTACCACTTGATAATATCTTAAACAAGATTAAGGAAAATCATAACTTTGCGCTCTTACAACCTATTGGAGTTGATGAGAACGGCGTAAACGGTGTTCGCTGTATTCTGGTACATAAGAGCGGACATGTATTCGAGACAAACACTTACCCGTTTGCAGTTAAGGAAGGTGCGAAGCTTCAGGATGAGGGAGCAGAGATCACATACCGAAAGCGTTACTCATTAGGTGCATTCCTTGGCATGGCAACTGAAGAAGATACGGATGGCAATGATGATGAAGCAACGAACAGCGCTGAGCGCAAGGCATCACCAAGACAGGTCGAAGTATTGAGCAAGAACTATACAGGCGAGAATCTTGAGAAATTGTTAAAGATGAACAAGATCGAAAAATTGGAAGATATGCCGATGTCGAAAGCTTCCGAGTTGATTGGGAAAATCATGAAGCAGAGAAAGGAGAACAGTCATGAATAGCTACGTACAATTTGTAGTATGCCAGCACACTGGCGACAATAAAAAATACCTGTTCTATGCACCTCCTTTTAGAGGTGTCATGATAGGTGACGAAGTTCTGGTTGATACGAAGAACGGAGAACGAAAGGCAACCGTGATTGCAGTTTGCACTACATCTAGTGATGATGTGGAAAAAATATTGCGTGTTCTTGCAGGTGCAGAAGACAAGCCGTTAAAAAGAGTTATCGGCAAATATCAATTTGTTAAATTAGACTACATGGAGGATGAAAACAATGGCTAATATTATTGAAAGAGCAGGAACAGACATCATTGTTCCTGAAGAAGTATGTGAGAAAATCATCAGCCTTGAGAAGCAGGCGAAAGAAATCAAGAAGCAGCAGGACAGCATGAAGAAAGATATTCTTGATGCTATGCAGAAGTATGGAGTATTAAAGATTGACAACGAGTTTCTGAAGATTGCATTCATTCCAGAACATGACGCAGAAAGGTTTGACAGCAAGACTTTTAAAGAAGAGAATCCAGACGTATACGACTTGTATGCTAAATTCTCAACAGTAAAACCGTCCATCCGCATCACGGTGAAATAATGGAAACATTCAGCATTAAAGGCGGTACGCTTGAATATTTCGATGAAACGCATACATATCTGTATGATGGTCTTATGTTGCCAAGTGTCTCACAGATTCTTGGTGCGAAGTTTAGAAATGAATATGCAAACGTGCCTCCTGCCGTGTTGAATAATGCGGCCCAAAGAGGTACGGCAGTACATAAGGCAATCGAGAACTACAACAATTCGGGCTATGATGATGGAAGCGAAGCGGTGCGAAACTTTAAGTTTTTGCAGAGGCAATACGGATTCGAGGTTCTGGACAGTGAACTTCCGATTGTGATTTTCAAGGATGATATGCCGATTGCATGCGGACGGCTTGACATGACAATGTTGATGGATGGTGAAACTGGCATTGCTGACATTAAAACCGTCAGCGCATTAAACAAGGAAAAAATCGCATATCAGCTGAATTTATATCGCATCGGATTGATGCAAAGCTATGGAGTTGATGCAAAATTCCTGAAGATCATACATCTCAGGGATGGCATCAGAAAAGTTATTGACAGCCCTGTGAACGAGGGCATGACGTGGAAATTAATCGAAAAATTTTTGGAGGAAAGCGAAAAATGAATAATGTTAGTTTGATTGGAAGGCTTACGAAAGATGTGAAAGAGCGGAGAACGCAGAACGGAACGCCTGTTGCCTCATTCACATTGGCAGTTGACAGGAAAAAAAAGGAAGATGGCGCAGACTTCATTCCTTGTATCGCGTGGGACAAGGCAGCCGAGACAATCGCGAAATACGTTCACAAAGGCGACTTATTTGGTGTGACTGGGCACATCCAGACAAGAAACTATGAGAAGGACGGCAGAATGGTTTATGTGACAGAAGTAGTTACGACAAGCTTTCAGTTCTTGGAACGTAAGCGTGAAATGAGTTCTGATAGCCCTAGCGGTCAAAATAATAGCAATCTTGATAATGGTTTGGGGAATAGAGGATTCGACATGAATTCGTCTGACTTGCCATTCTAGGCGGTAATAACGGCATGATAGGAAATGCAAAAGCTATCATCCAGTGGTTGTTCGACCAGCAGGATGCAGAAAAGCTGTATGAGATCAAAGAGAAGAAATCGAAAAGATCACTCACAGCCAATGCGTACTACTGGTCTTTACTCAACCAGTTGGCGAGCGTTATGAGGTTGAGCAGCGAAGAAGTGCATTTCATGATGCTCGAGAGATACAGCATGTGTGAGGTTGTGTCGGTCAGGTCAGACATAAATGTTGATGGCTATTTTCGATATTATGAAGAAATTGGTAAAAGCAATCTTGACGGAAAAGAGTTCACACATTACAAGATTTACAAAGGCAGTTCGGATATGGATTCAAAAGAGTTCTCCATCCTTCTTGATGGACTGATTCGAGATTGTGAAGAGCAGGGCATACCTGTACTTACGCCAGATGAGGTTGCGAAATTGAAGTACATAGAAATGAGGAAAAAATGACTGAGTATTGTATCATGCATGATGGCGTGTTCTTTACGAAGGAACACTGTTATCGGTATTATTCAAAACGGGTATATGGTACGGCAAGGCATGAAATTTTTTTCGGCACTGCCAACCGCAAAAAGTCAATCAAGTATGGTCTTGTCGTATTCATAAAACCAGAAGATCACAACATGAGTGCATACGGCGTGCATAACAGTAAAGGGCATGAATTTAATATGCATCTAAAAAAGCTTGGGCAGAAAAGAGCGATGGACGAGTATGCATGGACAACAGATGAATTTATCGAAATCTTTGGCAAGTCGTATATCTGAGGTGGTTACATGTACAGAAAGTATCACAATACAAAGACGGTTGCTGACGGCATCAAGTTTGATTCAAAGCTTGAAGCTGAACGGTATGCACAGTTGAAGATTCTGGAACGTGCAGGGGTTATTCGTGATTTGGAACTACAACCGGAGTATGAACTTATACCATCATTCAAGAAGAATGGCAAGACATGGCGTAAAACCGTGTATAAGGCCGATTTTAGGTACATTCTAGCCGATAGTGATAGAATCATTATTGAAGATGTAAAAGGCTCTACGGCGGTAATTACGGACGTATTTCGGTTAAAGCAGAAATTGTTCGAATATAAATATCCAGATTACACAATCAGCATCGTTACGAGTAAAGACATCAAGAAGTTTCAAATAGAAACAAAAGTCGGCAAAATGTGTTGACATAATCACATAACGATGATAAAATTAAAGAGTAGTAATAAACTATAATGTCTGTTTAGTGGTCGCCCCCGCTGAGCAGGGAAACAACTGAATAGACACGAGAACTGTATGGCTTTATAGTGGGCGAACTATAAAAGTTGTGCAGTTTTTTCGTTAGAAAGGAAAAGAACATGATTGAAGATAAAGAGTGGACGGTTTATAAGCACACAGCACCAAACGGAAAAGTTTATATAGGTATTACAGGCCAAAAAGTTAAAAATAGATGGAAATATGGATATGGATATAAAGGACAAATATTTTACAGGGCTATAAAAAAATATGGTTGGAAGAACATAAAACATGAAATTCTATTTGAAGGTTTAACGGCAAAACAAGCTGGTGAAATGGAACAACACCTAATAGAAAAATATGATTGCATAATTCCTAAAGGATATAACTTTAGCAAAGGTGGACAATATGGTGCGCTAGGTATGCATCATAGCGTAGAGACACGAAAGAAAATGAGCGAATCGCACAAAGGGAAAACGTCTCCGCGGAAAGGTGTTCATCTTAGTGCTGAAACACGGCGGAAACTCAGTGAATCGCACAAAAAGGAAAACATCATAGCGTAGAGGCACGAAAGAAAATGAGTGAAGCAAGAAAAGGAAAAACATCACCACGGAAAGGTGTCCATCTTGGCCCAGAGACGTGACAAAAGCTCAGTGAATCACACAAAGGTGTCCATCCTAGCACCGAAACACGCCAGAAAATGAGTGAATCAATCAAACGTGCCTATATTGATAATCCAGAGCTACGGCGGAAACAGAGTGAATCAAACAAAGGTGTCAATAATCCATACTATGGCAAACATCATAGTGCTGAAACACGGCGGAAACTCAGTGAATCGCACAAAGGCCAAATACCTTGGAACAGAAAAGCTGTTATTTGCGTTGAAACAGGAATATCGTACAGCTCTTGTACGGAAGCGGCAGAATCTATTGGCGTAACGAGTAAAGCCATTAGCAATGTTTTGCGTGGCAAATCAAAAACGTCTGGCGGATATCATTGGAAGTACGTTGAATCGTAATCATTAGAAAGGCAAACACATGACAAATTGTAAAGCAGAAAAGAAAGGAATCAAAAACATGAATATTTTATCATTACTTGCTAGTGACAATTACATTGTAATAAACAGAGACTTGCTCAAAAAATATGGCATCAACGTAGCATTGATGCTGTGTGAACTTGCAAGCGAGTACAATTATTTTGATCAAAGCGGAAAGCTTGAGGATGGCATGTTTTATTCAACAATTGATAACATTAATGAAAGAACAGGGCTTAGCAAATATCAGCAGTCAGAAGCATTGAAAGTGCTTGATAAGATTGGAATTGTGAAATCTGTAGTGAAAGGAATACCTGCGAAAAGATTTTTCAAAATTGATGTTGAGGAATTGGCAAAGCAGATTGTTAATATTTCACCTTCTAGTTGTAAAGAAATTGGAAAACTGGATGGTGAGAAAGTGGAAACAAAAAATAATAATAGAAAATTAATAAATAACAGTAATAATCTA
>ERZ1034680.332-NODE-332-length-25393-cov-13.824256_pt1 | contig 25393 bp, 16 predicted proteins | sample MGYA00520639_ERZ1034680 | MGnify/ENA primary metagenome ERZ1034680 (study PRJEB33766, sample SAMN09781760) | gut metagenome | biome: gut microbiome | host: Homo sapiens | place: Madagascar | study: EMG produced TPA metagenomics assembly of the PRJNA485056 data...
GTTCAATACCGTCAGCGATAACGTATGCCGTTACAAAGTCAAGAAAGTTGAGGAAAAACTTCTGCCTCCTGCAAACAATCAGGTAGATTCCGTCACCGTAAATCTACCACTACAGGAAACAGACTCTGTGGATAACAAACAAAAACAGTGGATAAGCAGCTATACAGGCTTCACTTATCCACTGAAATCAATCAAAGTCACCAGCCCTTACGGCTATCGTCGTGACCCTTTTACAGGCAAGCTGTCATGGCACAACGGTATCGACCTCGCCGCCCACAACGCCATCGTCTATTCCATGTTTCCTGGTATAGTCGAGAGAGCCGGCTACGATTATCGTTCAGGCAACTTCGTCACCATTCACCATGGTGACTTCCACATCAGTTACTGTCATCTCTCCCGAATCTTGGTCAGCAAAGAACAATCTGTCCTTACAGGTTTTCCCATTGGCATAACTGGTTCCACAGGTCGTAGCACAGGTGAACATCTTCACATTACTGCCAAGTTCAAGGGAAAGGCATGCAATCCAATGGCAATATTGGAGTATATTTATGATAAAAAGAGCTTTCAATGAAGTAATATAGTTATTCTTGTCCATGTTAGTCCACGTTTCTGCTTTTTTACTTATTTTCAACAATATGGATGTATCTTTGCACCAAAATTAAATTTAAGACAAAAATGATAAGAAGAATCTCAAACTTAGTTGTCTTGGCTGCCGTTGCAGCTATGATGACATCATGTGGCGCATTTAAGAGTTACGTCGCAACTTACTCTGTAGGTTTAAAGACCGTTGAAAGTCCAGCAAATGCAAAACAACAATTTGGTGAGACAAAAGTTGTGAACTTTCAAGACGGAACTACCAACAAGTATCGTTATGAAGATGACTACATCAATATTGTATGGTATGTTAGTCCAAAGCAATTTAACTTTGATCTTACCAACAAGTCAGGTCATACGTTAAAGGTCAACTGGGACGACATTAGTTATGTGGACTATACAGGAAAGACTGGTCGAGTTATGCATGCTGGAGTAAAATACACAGACCGTAACAACAGCCAACCAGCATCTACTGTACCAAAGGGGGCAAGCCTTTCAGATATACTTCTTCCTACAGACAATGTATATTATGTCTCAGGACAGTACGGTGGATGGAGAGAAAAGTATCTCATCCCTTGTGTTTATAAGGATGCTGCTTCAAAAGCAAATGAGGCTCCTTCGTATGTTGGTAAAACAATGACAATAATGATGCCGATAATGATTGAAAATGTACAGAATGATTATACGTTTACATTCAGCATAGACAAATTATTAGAAGATTCCAATAAATAAAAAAAAGGAAAATGAGACAAATATCTAAACTGTTACCAATTGGATTACTATTTCTTTTTATAGGAATCCATACTTCGTGTTCATCATCATCAGATGATGATGTCAGTTCACAGGTTAAGCCATTGGCTTCCATTGACAATGTAAGTCTAAATTATCGTTCGTCAGCAGAGGCTGTAACGTTATCTCGTGATGTCGAGACTGAAGGTGCTGTCGTAAAATTAAAGAAAGGCGTTTCTTGGATAAACAACATCCGTTTGTCGGGAAATAAAATTCTTTTTGATGTAGAAGAAAATACTACAACAACATCTGGTCATCGTTTCGATACAATTTGTGTTGCGGTTAAAGGGCAGGTTATAGGTACAGTCTGTGTCACTCAGGCGCGAAATCCATTTAGCGACTCTCGTCTGGCTTGGGCTAATTCCAATGCGATGTACCAGAATCAGGCACTCAGTGACAAAGATTTAAGCGGCTTGGAAATGACAAAACTTGTTTACAATCTCGAAAAAGCAACTGGCGGTAGGGACTCCTATAAGAACTATCCTGCTTTTGCTTTCTGTATAGAGATGAATCATGACCCAGAGCACAATATGGAGTGGTATCTCCCTTCAGAGGATGAAATCCGTTCTTATGCGCAATCCCAATCATACAAAGGAACTCCTATAGCTCGGCATAATTATTGGTGGTCTTCATCAGAAAACCACTATAGCGGTTCGGCATTTAATGTTTATTCTGGCAGTGTGGCTTCACGTGGTTCCGTTTCTAAGGCTGGAGAATGGTGGGTTGTCGCATATCGTAACGGCAAGATTGAGGAGTAGTTCAAGTAGATAACTTATGTAAATAGCCGCCTGATTAAACAGACGGCTATTTTACATTTCAAGCATTATTCACGTTTACCTCAAATATTTCACCGTTAGTTTTATAGTTTCCAATGCTCCCACCGCGGATTACTTTGTCAGCTTGTAAAATTTTGCCGACACTAATCTTGTGGACATACAGAATGTCTCCTTTTTGTAAGCTACTATTTTTTGCAGAGACAACTTCAAGGACATTTATGCCATCTCGCTGTATAACAACAAAAGACACTTTGCGGTTCAGATATTCAACACAAAAATTGGTTCCTATAGCCAACTCTTGTATATGATAAGTTTCATCTTCACTAAAGTTCCATACACTATCAATGCTGTTAGTCTCAGTGTACTTTTGCCATGTGGCATAACCGAGATACATTGCTATCGTATTTAATGTGTACTCGTTAGTCTTTCGGCTATCATTGATGGTTCCAAAAAGTCGTTTGAGAGTTGTTACTCCGATGTTTCTTCCTGTATCGGCGAATATTTTGTCAGCCAAGACACTAATGTCTTTGGCTTGATCGAGCAACAATCCCGACTTGGCCTTTATCTGCTTTATAATTTCTTCATTGAGTATCATATTTCGATTTTTATAAACGAGAAATTGTCAGAGATTGTGGATGCCTTGTGCTCCAAGGCATCTTTCTTCGACTCGTCGTAATTTATAGCGTACATCATATCCAATTCTTTGTGAAAGCCATCTGTACATAGAACGAAAATATCTCCGTTTTCTACAGCAATTTTCCTTATCGGTGCTTCATCCACAGGACTTTCACCCATAATTGATTTTGTCACAATCGACGAATACTTCTCATAACTGTCAGCACTAAGAGTTTTAATCTTTGCGAGTTCGTTTACAACAGAGTGGTCTTCTGTTCTGTAAACTTCCTGTCCGTTCCTATACATGTATATCCGACTGTCACCGAGCCATGTAAAATATGCATATCCACCTGTCAAGAGCAGCACCGTAATTACACATCCCATTTTCTGATTGGTTGATGCAATACGTTTTAGCATCAGTGTGTCATTTGCAAAAGATATAGCTTCTCTGAGAATTTCAAATGTGTTGAGTTGCTTAAAGTTTAATTCCACGAAATCAATAATGGCATCGGAAACGATTTTTGCAGCCACTGCGCCATCGCTATAGCCGCCCATTCCGTCTGCCACTACGAATATGTCAGAGTTCTCGGGAAGAGAACCATGGGCAATGTAGTCCTGGTTCTCCTCACGGTTTCCTTTGTTCGTATATTCAAAATACTTCATTATTTAACAGCTTGTATAGTTTCTCCACCATGTTTAGTTACACGCGGACGAATACTTATTTTTATTGGGCGTTGCGTTATCATCTTATCCGATGCCTTGTTTGCCCAGAGGAACGCTTCGCCAGAACCGAGTCCTGCCATTTCCGTGGCAGTCAATGTCTGCAAGGGAGTTATTGCTTTTTGAACGTGCTTCACCCATGCAGGAGAACTAAACCTGTGCATCACCACGATGGAACTCAACTCGATAATCTCAGTCGGAAGACTCATTGGGTCTTGACTTGCAATCATAATAGACACACCCTTGTGGCGCATCTCTCTGATGGCTGTTGTGATTGAACCTACAAGTTCCTTGTTGTTCATATACTTATGAGCTTCATCAAAGACTATGAACTTGTTAAACAATCTATCATCCACCTGCATGACGGATGAGAATATGTTCAACATCACAACAAACAAGCCGAGTGCCTCGTCCTTCTCAATGAACTCATCGCGTAGGTCTACGATGATTAGGCGACCAGGTTTCAGATACTGCTGAAGTTTGTTGCCGTCTGTGATATACTCTTCGGCAAAATCCAGTTTCTGTTCTGCCAGAGAACGCTGAGAAGAACTCATGTGGTCACTTTCTGCAACACCATTACGGATGTTTTGCAGACTCATGTTGTGACGGCACGCCTTCATAATCTGCTTGAGTTCCTTGATGTAGGTAGAATCGTTGCCCATCGCTCCCAAAAGGAACATCCAGTCGCACACTGCCAACTCAGACGAGTCGAAACCGATTCTGTGAACTTCTATATCAGGATATTCTGCCTTACGAGTCTCAACTTGACTTTCTGGAGCCAGCAGGACTACATCTTTGATGCTGCCTGGTTCTGCCCCATACTCAGTTTTGAGTTTAGCCAGTTGTCCTGCTTCGTCATTTGGATATACCATCGACGTAAACTCTGGCGCATAGTCCATACTGTCGCTGTAATGAAAAATAACACTGGCCATTGGTGCCGGCAGTTTATTTACATTAGAGAATTGACGAAGCACCATCTCTGTGATAGAGCCTATCGTATAACTTTTACCAGCACCCTGTACGCCAAAGAGACTGATGGTGTTACATTCGTTCAAATCCAATCCTATTACTCGTCCGTTGCTTATCATCTTACCAAGGATTCCAAACTGAGGACTTTCAGAATTTTTGCCGATGATGACATCACAAGTTGGCTCCTTATAATTGGGGGCAATAGGTTCTTCTTTGGGTTGTGACGTAGGTACAACTGGGTTGGATGGAGTCACTTCGATAGGTTTCACTTCTGTCTTGTCAGAACCTTCTTTAATCTCAGTTTTAGATTCTTCCTCAATATTTGGGGTGAATGAAACCGACGGCTGATTCGTTACAGAGTTCGTCTCCTCCTTTTTCTCTTGTTGAACAACAGGATTCTTTGGTATGATGATTTCGTATTCTGAATCATCTTGTGGCTGATGTTCGTCTTTAGGCACAACAGGTGTCACATCCTCTATTGGAAGTTGGACATCCTCCTTCTCTTTTTGAAAAGCAAAGGTCGGCTCAAAGAAATTGACAAAATCTTTGTCCATAGCTTCGAGCACCTGGGTGTTAAGTGTTGCATCCGTATTCAAGATGTCACCAATGACAGGCTCACCCATGGTATAAATAAGAGCATCGCCGTAGTAATTCTTCTTCTGTCGCTCTTGTTGCGTGAAATCAAAGATAACGCCAAGTTGCTTGAAACGGATAGTATAGCCATCAGCCAGCTTGCTCAGGAACAGCAGGTATTCGTGAGCAACTTCTGGATTCAACTGACCGTAACGCATCGAACGGCGAATGTAGAACTCCAAGAACGATTTAAGTTCAATCGTTTTGAGCTCTCTATCAAGACGGTCATAGCCATCAACCGCAATCTCAAAATGAGAGCGGAGCGCATAGATGGTGTTCTCTATCTGATTTACAATCTTGACATGTAGTTCTTCTGCATTGTAGTGAGCATTGCGACACTTAATCTCTACAACTGTGAACAGTATCTCTTTTTTGGCTGGGTCTATTTTCACAACCAAGTTGTCGGCACGCTCCTTGTTCTCATTATCCAAATCCACAAACAGTTCCTTGTGAAGATCTATAGGGATAAGGAAAGACTCTTTCGTAATATGTTTCTTTTCCAAGAAACGTTTGCACAAAGTGGTGCCTATCACCTCAAAGCCCTTGCGAGAGGTTGCGTTCACTTGCATGATTAGCGAACTACTTACCGAACGAACATCCTCCAGTATCTGTTTGAAATTCTCGTATCTTTCGAGATTGATACCATATTCATGGAAAAGCGGAATCATCAATGCACTGATTTCACTTGTTGGCTTAGTGGTAAGATATGAAGACACACCTGTTGCTTCTTCCCCTGGCACATAATCAAGGAGATATGGAACGTCATTCTCGCCAAGACAAGGTAAATCATAGAACTCAGGTCCCATGTTCTTGTCGAACGTGACAACCCAGTCGCTACTGTCATGTATAAATGACAGCAGCATCATATCATTCTCTTTTAGTCTCAGTGTTGTCGCAGGAACAGACTCTTCCAATGTTGACGAGAGCAGTTTACCTGTTGTCTCTTGAATACGCGCAAACAATCCCACTTCCAAATTTGCCGACTCCGATACTGGATTAGGCATAATCTTGTTGGAGTAGTATCTGTTCCACACAAAGGACTTGCCTTCCTGAGATGCGCTGATAACATCTCGACAGATGGTACCATTCAAATAGAATGAACGGCTTAATTCATCTGGACGCACCAATTCAGTGTGAACAGCGAATGGATTTACCAAGAAAGACAAATGTGCCTGATACTTGTCATGGTCGTTGATAAAGTCGCTAATTTTGTTCAAAGAGAAGCGTAACTTCGGGAAAAGTCTGTTGGCTGAAGCCTGTGAAAATACCTCCGCCTCTGGAGCCGTAGCAGTATCTGGCGCAAGCAAATCTTTCAATGATTCGCCTGACTGCAACATGTTGTCATCTGAGAATAGCCGTATCTCGTATGTCAAGGCTTCGCCTAATCCGATTTTCTCAACATCGACGAGGGCTTTCGCAAAAATGGCGGCATCACCTGCGTTAAACAAGTTGATAACCAACTTGTCCGTATAAGGATGAGACAATGCATAGTTGTAGATGTGGCGTACAACCAAATCCAAACTTACGTCACTATCGATACGCTTTTCACGAGCCACGTTGAGCAACATAGCTGTATATGACTTTAACTGACGATACCCAGAGGCGAATGCTTCTTCTTGACCAAAAGTAGGTCTGGCGTATGTAGCCCAGCCAAAAGTCAATTCTCCAATGTACTGGTACGCCTCCTGCAAAGAGCTGTCGCTTAGCACAAGGGGTGCAATATCCATAGGAATTTTCCCTTGAAAAAGTTTGTCCAGTTTTCTGAACCAAGCTTTGCGATACTTGGGGTTTTCCAGTGTCTTGTCTTCCCAGTCCTCATAAAGCTCATATAGATTTACCATCCACGCCAAACGCAGCGGATGCAAAGGAGCTATCATCTTTATGTCTGTCTTGCTGCCATCTGGCATTTCCACGGTAAGCTTTACCGTATCAAGGTTCTGGAGACAGACAATCTGATTTTCGCTCAAATCCTTATCCTGCATATTGCGTAGCCATTGCTCATATTCAGACAAATAGTTTTTGACAACACCCATGTTTTGAGTGAAATCCAAGGTGCATGTCAAACCACTATTTTTCTCAACTGATTCCTTTATCAGCTGGAACAAATCTGCACGACATGAGCTTAATTCGTCTGGCACATCAATTTCTTCAGCAGGAACGAATTTCGGTTGTCTTCTTGCTGTATCTGTAGGATCCAAAAGTGATGCATCAGTAGGATTCCCACTCAAAAATGCTTCTACGTGTCCAAACGAGTCGGCATTATCCAGAAAGGCGTTCTCCAACTGTATCAACTTCTTTGACAGTTGAATTTGATATGCGTATGCTGGTCCAAAATCAAATTGGTAAGTGCTGTTTAACGTGCCATCAACCCACGCATTCCTGTCAACCCCTTCATTTGGTATGTCAAGGTCTTCATCTTTGGACAAGTGCATACTTCGGTAGTGTATGATGGCTTGGGTAATGCTATTTACTTTTGCACGTTTATCAACCTCACCTTCGAATTCAATATCTCCTGTATTGTCAATCGTGAACACATCCGATTCATTGCAGTATGCCACATGATTTTCAAGTCTGTATTGCTCAATCTGCAAATTGGGATTTTGTTCAGAGGCTTCTTGCCATGCTGCCTGAACACGAGCTTCCTTGAACTCCTTTTTCATGTCGAGAACGATGCCATTTTCATCCAATGCACGAACACGTAGCATATATTCGCCATCATCAAACATGCCATTGGGTATATTGTACGACAACTTGCGACTGGCACGTTTATTCGTTCCAACCTTGGCTTTCTTTAATATGCCGACCTCTGTGAAGTCATCAATATTGACAAGGGCGATTTCAAATGAGCAGATGTCTGGATTGTCTTTGGGTGAAGGGTCTGTTGTTATTGTAAACTTCACCTTACTTTTCTTCTCGTTTGGAATGCTAAGAACAAAGTCACCCGTCTCAGGGTCTCTAACCAGCTCTTTCTTGGGGTCTTTTCCAAGGTCAAGATCCACAACGACTTTCACAGGGCCTCCATCGCCAGGCAATACCCATGGCATTGACGCATAGTTGAATTCCGGATGCTTTTCCACTATGTTTTCAAACAAAGCGATGTTGTCATCGATTCCTGACTCGTTAGACAGGTACGCCATCAAATCCTTTTGTATGGAATTTTTCTGTAACGGCAGTTCTGCGATGCGGTCTGCAGCGGGCATGGAAAAATCAGATAGAATTGCAGACACCTTCTCAAAATTTATCATGAATCGTCTGCGAATCGATGAATCGTCTTTTACAAGGTCTTTATCTGGAAGCATACCAAATAGGAACAGTCCATTTCCCCAAGACTCTTCTGTATATTGATTTAGCTCTATATACAACAGATAGTTGGTTATTGTTGTCCGAGAAGGGTTTAGTTCCTTCACAAGTTCCATAATTTGGTTCCACAAGTATTCCTTTTCCTCAGGCAATTCACTTATAAGTTTTCGTACAAACGATTCCTGCAAATCTGCGGCGGACAAATTCTGGAAAGTAGCATCTCCGTAAGAATCCTCAGCGGATGTTCTGCTGTTGGACGGAACAAGGATGAGCACAGCTTTCTCTGGATTGTTTCGCAGTTCGATAAGTTTCGTTGCATGAATAAAATCTTCACCCTTTTCATCCTCGGAAAGGATGTACACTTCCATGTCCTGATTGATCGGACGGAGTAATGGGAGAAGCACACGCAACTCTTTCATTGCCAAACCTGTAATCTTCATGCAATGACCAGGTTTAGCTGCTTTTAATTTGGATGAGTACGATTCTACAATATGTTGTATGAAACGCTCATAGTATAATGTCTTGATATTTTCCATTAGTCTTCCAATTTATAACGTGGACGAATCTTTTGAAGGATGCATGCATCACTCATGTCGGTGTAGAAACCGATCTGGCGAAGCTTGTTCTTGAATGCATCCATGTTAATGCGGAATGCGGAATTCATTTCCACATCAGCATCGGCAAAACGCTCTTCTCCACCACCATTGATGATAAGCCCGTAACGTTCACGAATAGCACATGCCAATTCATCAATCGAAAGCGAACGTGTCTCGTAGGTGCCGTCTTCTTTTTGGCGGAGCACAAGCAACTGAACCAACGTCTCCAATAGTTTAGACCCTATGGCACCTCTTCTTGGATGACGCTTGGAACGGCTGTCGGCCAACAGCATAGACGAAGAGTTCTTCATAGACACAGCATCTATAAAGTCGTGCAGAAACCCATGTTGACGGTTGCCCAAGTTTGACTTTTCAAGCACATGAACGAGCATACCAAGATAATCTCCCTCGGGGAAATATGCAAGCATTTCAGCCAAGTCATCTTGGTCAAATTCCTTTTCATCTTTTTCGGGAAGACTCTTTTTGATGCCATTCAGTACGAACTTGTAGTATTCTTGCTCGTCGGCTTCTTCTTTCAAGGTGCGGAGTGCCTCGTCAACATCGCATCCCTTTTGTTCTTGTACAAGGTCAACCATATAAGTGGAGCGAATATAAGGAACCATACAATTCTCGATTCTCTCCATGTCCTTACAAGCATACTGTGAAACAGTACTGTCAAGATTGTCGGTCAAATCCACAATCATAGACCAGTCATCTTCTATTTCTCGTTTTCCAGCTTTTACCATCTTAGGCAACAGATACACCACTTTCAATGTGTAAAGTGCAAGATGTAGTCCGCATAAAATGCGGAGATAGTCGATAAATACCGCACGAGGCAGTTTCTCCTTATAAATAAGAAGTCGTCTAATATCGTCATTGAAAAGACTGGCTTGCTTTTTTAGGAAAGGAAGAGGAACTCTGTCGATTTCCTTGTTCATATTCTTCTTCTCCCTCAATGGCTTTGTGATGTACAGTATTCCTGTTGTATCTACATCCAAGTTTTCTTGAACAACAATTTCTCCAGTACTCTTGTCCCATCCTTTGCTCAGGTATTTCACCAATCCATTCATTACTTCTGGATTGCTTTTGAGCATGAGATAAAGTTGGTCTGATGCGCGATAGTCACGGCAATACTTGTTGTTTTGGACACGGAAACTGAGAATGTGCAAGGGCTTTAAAGTCGATACGTGTTCTTTTATGATGTTGCCACGGTTTACCAACTCCAACATGGAACTGCGGAGCCAATCTTCAACACCCTCAGGATTATCCTTCACTCCATGGAAATAGCCCATATCTTCGAGCTTACCCATGTTGTCTTTCAGGACATCTATTGTATATTCCTTGCGATAGGAAAGTGTCACAGGACATCCATCCGTGTACATCTTAACAAAAAGATTGGTCAGTACACGGTCTAATCTTACGGATTTTGCATCCACAAAGAGTATATCTTTGTTCATGAACGCCGTAACGCTTCCTTTTTTAATTTTTAGAATCATAATCGTTCTCCTTATGCGTTAAGTGGTTCAATAACTATATGCTTGTTATCATCCAAATGAATCATCGTGAACTTACGATTGTTCTTGGTGACAAGTATCTCAGAGTATGTCTTTGCTTCCAGCAAATTCTTGAATATTTGCAATTCTATGAAGCGGCCTCTGAGGTCATTGACTGACGGGCTGAAACCTGCACGGATATATTGCAACATTTCAAACAGGTCAAGGCTCACGGTTAACTGTATGAACTTGTCCGTTTTGTGACGGAAAGTCAGACTGTCGCTCTCATACTCGATGTATTTAGTCAGGTGTTCTGTCTTGTTGACAAAAAGCTCAAACTCACCCAGTGGGAAGCGACGGTAACTCTTGGATATTGGGTCGCCTACATTAGAACTTGCCAAAAGAAGATAACCATTGGTCAATTCCGCGTTGTCGCAACCTTCACTTGCAGAAATCGCACGCGCCAAATCCTGCATAGTCTCCTTTAATGCTTCTTCTTTCTCTTGTTTCAACTGGTCCTCAAACATTCCTGCATATCTATATGGCAAGCGTCTGCGGAAATCCATCTTACCCTCGAAATACTGATGACGAATATAGGTCTTGTGCCTGAATGTTGCCTGAAATCTCGCATCATTGCTCTTAATCTCGTAGGCAGGTATCAAGACATTGTTGTCATTGAAGCTTTTCAACAGGTTCCGTGTTCGGTCGCTGAAGATAAGGTAGTTGTTGGGCTGTTTCATTGTAAAATACAAATCCCGGTCATATGACGGCAATGCCACTCCTGCAACGTCGGTTTCACGCAAGAGCTTTATCAAGCGGTCATTAGACTCCAATGATGGAAGCATAAAATTCTTACGCATTCCGACAATTGGTGCTGTTACGTTGAAATAATAGTACAACCAATAATATTCTGGTACTTGCTCTGTCTGTACATACTCAACCAGTTGCTTAACTTCTTCACAAGAATAGTCTCGCGTGAGCATCCATGCAATCATTGAACGCAAGTCACGCATGGTGATGTGCAGTTCTCTCTTGTACATGATGATTCTCAACAGCCATTCAAGTCTGTTGATAACCTCATCGCCAGCACTGCTATCCTGGAATGTATCTACATTGTACTTGATAAAGCAACGGTCGGCTATTGGGCAACCTTCACACTTAGACCAAATTTCTGGTCGGGTCAACTTCTTTACTTGTTGAGCCAGCAAACTTGGAGTTGAACCGTCTCTTGCTGTGACAGAACGTAAATTGAGGTTTATCACCATGAGTCCTGGCAACAATTCAGCATGACCTTCCTGATAGAAGTAATCCTCAATGTTGTCTTGAAGCTTGCGCAGCTCTGGCTGGGTGGAAAGGAAATCTACCAATCTACCTTCATTGATGGCGATGACACGACCCTCATTTGCCTTTGTATAATCCTCCAAACCATAGAATGGTCTGAGAAATTCTCCAAGTACGTCGTTGTTTGCCTTTTCCGCTTCATCTTGCGAACCATCATAGTTTGATTCAAATCGCACGTTGTTAAGGTAAAATTCGGAACCGTTGTTGGTGTCAAAAGAAACCTTCTTTGTACCCTGTTCTTCTATACGATGGATGAAAGCGGTCTTACCATCACCGGCATTACCAGTTATGATGATGAGCTTAAATTTCAAGTCTTTTATGTCCTTGATAAGTTCCTTGTCAAGCTTAGTGGCACTGTAAGTCAATGTGTCGAAAGTGTGTCCTTTCGCTCCTGCTCTTGTGCCGCCGTTACCATGTCTGCTTTGGCTATACAATGAATTGATATAGTCAACGGGATCCAGATTCTCGCTGCCATTTGAATCATTCTGGGAGTACAGCACAGTACGAGTGTCTTTGAGTATGCCATCCAGCCCTATGGCACGCAATGCATCCTGCATCTCCTTTGCGGTACGGAAACGCTTGTTCTTGTCCGTTATGATAGCCTTCATTACGAAATCGGCTATTCCGTCTGTCAGCTTGTCGTTATATTTGCGGATGTCTGTCGGCTCCATGTGGATGTTCGGGCGCATGGCTCCACCTGGCCATGGGTAGGCGTGTGTGAAAAGCTGGTATATCGTAATGCCAAGTGCAAATGTGTCTGCCGACTTGTCCCAATCTATCTTGTTTCCGCTGACCACAAGGTCGGGTGCCATATATGGGAATGTGCCGCCAAACGATTTGTCGTCTGTCGTTGTAGAGATGTTGAAGTCTATCAACTTATATACCTGACGTTGATGCCACATGATATTGCTTGGCTTGATGTCCCTGTGGTATACTGGCGGATTTTGCTCCTGCATATACACCAACGCATCCAATATCTGCGAGGCCATTTTATAAACCTCATCTACGGGGAGACGAAGGTCACCTTTGATGTAGTCTTGCAGATTGTCACCTTCAAGGAGTTCCATCAAAGTGTAAAACAATCCTTGCTGTGTGCGGTCATTGAATTTGAACTCAACGATATTTGGGTGATGTAGTGATTTTAATGCTTCAAACTCATTGATGGCATTGTCCACAGAGGCATCACGCTCGAATATCTTGATGGCAAGGAATTGTTTCTGCATATCGTGCCATACTTTGAATACTCGTCCAAAGCCACCACGTCCAAGCACCTCATGAAGGGTCATAGAGGGTGACACCTTTACTCCAGGTTTCATGTCCTTCAAATAGGCAATCTTGTTTGAACCGTTGCCTTGGGTTTGGTGAATCGTGGCAATGGTCTCCTTTTCCTCGTCAGCTATTGCATTGTTGATGAAGTCTATCATCTCGGTGGCATCTTGCCAACGGTGTTCAGGGTCAACAACGATGGTGTTCTTTATCACCTCGTCCATCCATGCTGGGAGATCCTTTGACACCTTGCTTGGCAACAGGTCTTCTGCCAATACACCACCAAGGGCGGTGGTGAATGTCAGCACATTGTCAAAGGGCAGTTTACCAGTCATCAACTCGTAGAAGATGATTCCCAAAGCGTAGATGTCGCTTCCTGAATTAACGTCTCCGTCCAACAGTTCGGGAGCAGTGTAAGGTGAATTGATGTCTGCCTTTTGGTTAATCGTGAAATTCAAGTCTGAATGTTCCACAAACCATGCCATTCGGAAATTGGCTAAGGCTGCCTTGCCTCCTTCGTACACATAGATGTTTTCTGGGCGCACATCTCTATGATATACGCTCTCTTTGTGGGCAGCCTTCAAGGCATTGGCAACATCAAGGATGATGCTGATCTTGTCTGTTTGCTTGAACGTCTTTTGGCGCAACTTTGAACGGAGGGTGCTCTCGTCCTGATAGCGGCTTATCTCGTAATAGTAAGTCTGCTCCTCGTTCATGCGGCACTCGGTCTTGACAATATAGGGCGAATTGCCAATCTTTTCTTGCGCCATATACGCGTTCTGTACCTGTAGCTTCAGTTTGTTCAGCTCTGTTGGACTCTTTCCTGCAAAGTCGAGGGGGTACTCTCGTATCTTATAGTGAGCCGTCGCTACGAGTTGGGGGACACAAAGATATTCAGTAAACTCCTCTGTCTCCTGCAATACCTCTTCAATATGGTAGTTGAAGATGGAGGTTCTTTCGGTTCTCTTGTGTACAGCAGACTGACCAGTCAGCAAGTCAGCCAGCTGGTTCTGTACGTTCGCTATCTGTCCTTCTCTTCGTCCGATGAGGTCGGGACGGGTCAAAAACTCAATCAAATCATTACCCAACGTGAACGTTTGGTTGTAGCATTCGCACTGTGGGTCAATACCGAACTTAGATTGCTGTGGGTTACTCAATGTGACAGCGGTCAATATCTGACCAAACAGCCAATCAGGATGCAGGTTCTTGATTTTACTTGCAAGAATGCGGCTTTTCAGTCCTGCAGTCTTGTGCGGATTGGCAACTTCCTGCCCGCTTCTGAACCAAGCCCAGTCGTCACCTTCAAGATTTCCGCCCCAATCTTTGTTCTCTATGTGATACACTGCATGAGGTGCCACTACTATACAGTCATATTCCCAATACTTCATCACACGGTTTTGTCCCGTTATGGCAAGATTAAGGTTAGGAATGATGATGTAGTTACTTGGCAACTTCAAGTCAAGAAAGTCCAATAAACGCTTTTCACCAGCGTTTACCGGGCCATCGTCATGTATGGGTCTTCTTACTTGTGCCATATACTTATTTTATTTGTTATTCATTATCGTTTTTAATACGCCAATCATTTGGTCGGCTCGTTTGGGTATTACTTCTTCGCAGAATGTGCAGAACTTGTCAACTGCTTGGAAATAACTGTCTCTGTCAAGGTCTTTCATATAGCTCCAGACGTAATCAAATATATATTTTGGCTTAACGTCTGCATCTACATAGTCTTGCAGCATCATGTTGTCAATGAAGTGTCCCCAACCTTTTGCGCCTTGATATACTGTCATCACCTTGCGGTTCTTGTAAAGGATACCTTTAAGGTGCATATCCGGTTTCTTCTCATCCATGAACACGGCATACATAGCTTGTAGATACCTGTCCATGTAGCCACGGAACTTTGGGTTTTCCTTATAGCTTGCCATAGTTTCCTTTTCATTCAACTTATTGGGCAGTACCCAAAGGTTTCCAATGCTGTTCAACAGATGTGCGACGTGCAGTGCCCGTTCAAATTGCTTCTTGCTCGGGTTGAATTTCTCCATTCCCTTGAAATACTTATCCAGAATGTTGCTGCCGAACAGATTTTGGAAACTCACCATCTGACTGCTGCTATACTCATAGTGATTGATGGAATCTACGGTGAGATTAGGCCATATGTTTCCGAACACCAAAACCATGATGGATTTTGCCAATTCGTTCTTAGGCCAGTTCTCTTTGCCATACTTCTCATCTTCAGTCAAAGTAGCCAAGTCAAAATCGCGCAACTTGTTTATATCGCCGTCCAATCTTTCTTGAATGAAATCCCCCACTATGCGCAAGGCATATACGTCCGAAGATTTTTCTTCCTTTTCCTTTGCTTTCTCTTTGCGATACTTGTCCATTTCTTCGAATTGAGAAGGTGTGAAGAGATCAGTCTTGCGATATTCGCAGCATCCTTTGAGGTAACGGTCACGAAAACTTTTTGTGAAAAGCCTTCCGCAGCCTTCGCCTTTCTTTTGTATGCCTCCAGCATAGACGCAACCTTCACAGATTGTTCCTTCTACTCCTCTAAATGGAAAGTTATCTTCCACTTCTATGAAGTCCTGAATGTCGGCATCATCAGCAAGTTTGTGTATCATATTACTGAGAGTGGCATCTCGTTCATCTGTCGGCTCGTCAGCAGCATCAAGTGGAATCGGATAGAACTCGTCATCCAAACCGATGGGATGCTCCATGCGCTTGCAGAATATCGGATCCAAAGAACGTGAATGCACATCCAACTTCAACTTGTCGTCAAGACTTTTGCGTGCCATATCCACAAGCGAGGTCTCCTTTCCTGTTGCCTCGTTCATGAAATTCATGGCTGCTTCGTCATTCCCCAAGAAAAAGGCGGCTGCAGGTGGAATGTGGAGCAGAAAAACCTGTGTCACCCCATCTTTCTCATACACATCCATCACCTTGAAATAGCTATTGAAGTGGAATGTGCAAAGATTCCATTTCTTTACATCAGGATTCTCCAGACACAATTCTTCTATCTCACAAAACATGGCGGCATGTGCGCTGGCTATGAGAAAGCGCGTCTTGTGCACTGGTTTCTGTAGCTTTGTCGTTGCATCCACAAAGAAACCGGCACGTAGTATGTCACCTACATGATAGGTGGCATCTATAATAACAGGCGCATTAGTGTCGCGATAGAAGAACTGCAGACCAGGCAGTGTCCAATTGGCAAACTTCTCAAAGAGTTGCTTGTAGTCCACTGTTGCTTTCTTTGGCAAATGGCTTCTCTCTGCATCGCAGCTGCTTCCATCTGTAGTGACGATGTAGGGCTTCTCGTCTATCTCTGCATAGATGAAGTCTTGTTTCTCCATCCAGTATGCCAAGTCAAATATCATCGGAAAGATGACATCGCCATTCACATGTGCCACACCGTATGTATATCTTGTCTTCGGATTGGTCTTCGACTTGCGTATGGTGTTACTGAACACAAAGAAGCCATGCTTCACCTTGTACACATCATTGTGCCAAACTCTCAGCACTATGCTTCCGTCTGGTCGCAAGATGTTCTTCTTTGCTCCCAACTCCGCCTTATAGTAACCTTATAGTAACCTTCTCCCCATTCTTCTATATAGGTGTAGCCGTCAGAGACACGTTTTTCGGTCCTGTCGATGAGATACCATTTGCCATCGTCATAAACTCTGGCTATTCCATTGCTATCGAAGTCGTATTTCGTCATGGTTATTCCTCCTTTAGTTGTTTGCTTATCCAACCTTCGTCAATACACTGCACTCCTTTCACTGCCATGCGTGGATCCATCTTGCACGCCATTTTGTGCTCATAATAGTTGTCCATGGCGAAGCGCACCTGCATCATGCTTTCCCTTTCTGTATCGTCGTAAAAGAAATGGATGGTGCCGTATGGAAACTCTTCTGTAGGTTCCTCCACATGGTCGAAGTAGAGTTCGTAGCCTTTCTTTGCCAAGTCTGGATTGATTACATGGGTTGTCATGTATTTCTGGCGTTCGATGGCCACATCGTCCAACTCATTTTCGAGAATGAGTATCTTTTCCTTCAGGCGGTTCAGCCCGAACACGCCACGGAAGGTGTAATTGCCAGCCATGCTGAAGCCGCCTTCTGGCAGTTCCATAGGTTCATAGTCGTAATCGTCGGGCTTGTAGAAGTCGAAGAACAACATGAACTGGTGTTTCATGTCGTGATAGAGGAATCCTGCCGGAATGCCTGTCACCTCGCCACAGTGAGGGCAATGATACATAAACAACTCGTCAGAGAATATCTTTTCTCTGAGTTCCGGATTCAAGTCCACATTTACTGACGACCAAAAGCTGAACTCTCCTTCTTGGTGGCAGTGTGGACACGTTATGTTTTCTTTTCTCAACTGTGACATATTCTTATTCTTTTAATTTGTTGGCAAGTTACAGGCAAGTTAGAATTGATTCCATAACTATCTGGTAGTCAGCCATACTTGCATTATTTATTATATTGCGAGCCTTTCTTGGCAAGTTACAGGCAAGTTAAACTCATGCCCATATCGGAATGTATCTCATATAGCGTGGAGCTGTATCTGGATCAACAGGCTTTATCAGTTTCTTGGCCTGCACCTCTTTTATCAATCTTGACACCATACCCGATGAGGTCGCCTTGAGACCAAAGCGTTCTCGTAAGGACGAGTTCGACAGTGCGTCGCCCTCTATGTATTTGATGCAAGCGTGCAGATAAGTTGACCAGATGCGGTCGTCTGTCTGAATATTTACGAAATCTAGATAGGCAAATAGCGACACACGAGTTGACTCCTGGTAAACGTTGATGCGTGGTGCAGCCAAATATTTGCTTTCGCAACTGATTACCATTCTGTCCCAACCACGTCCTAACTCTTCGCACATGCCAAGGCGGCGCATCACGGAGGCAAGTTTCTCGTTTCTCGACTTAGGCGGATTGTCGATGATGCGCATCACATCCACCAAAGGAACACCAGGATTGGTCACTTCCACTCGGTTCTCGAACAACTCCACTACAGGCCCTGCTCCTGTGATATAAAAATCTTGGTGAATGACCGAGTTCGCCACACTTTCCCTTATGGCTGGTAGAGGAAAAGTGCTGACAGTTCGCAGTTGTACTTCGCTCAGATCTTCCTTGGAAGGCAGGAGTGTAAAGACGTATTTAACTGCCTTTTCCAAACTCGTGGCATATCCCTCATCAAAAGTTTCTTCTTTGAGAATGGTCAGACGGTTGTGTTTGTCGTATTGTACCACACGAATAGCTTTGCGACCCAACCGCGGAAAGTCTGAGAGTCGTTTTGCCAAAAGGATGGCGCCGAGATTGGTAATGGAGTATAGTCCATCGTCTTGACGCTCCAGAAACTGTTCTTCGAGCATATAGTGTACTATCTGCTCTACATCATCTGGCATAGGGATGTGTAGCAGATTGAAATATGCTTCATAGTTGAGCAAGCGCAGAGCTTTCTTGTCTGTTAAGCCAATCAGGGATGGAGTGTCTTCAAACTGGCTGTGGCGCAACTTGTCCCATAGTTGTGCTTGGAGTGTAGGAAACTCTATCAGTTTCTTTGTATAACTACCCGAACGGATGTAGTCCACCTTTTCAAAGGTCACAGGTAGTCCTTCGGCTCGTGTTATCACTATCAGTTCCACATGTTTGCCGTCGATGTCCACATCATGAAACTCAAAGTTGGCATTCTTTGAAAGCAAGTAGCGCAACCAATTTTCCAGTTCTTGGTTGCCTTTCTTCTCACTTTTCAGCCTCACCTTAGTGCCAACAATATCGTGGGTGTCATCGTCCACGCCCCATATCATGTAGGCATGACTATGGTCTGCAAGTACAGCACTGTTGGCGAGAGCACTGATGTCTTCACCTATCATCTGGGGTGACCAGTTGTTGTGCTTGAACTCAACCCAACCTGATTCATTGGGCTGCTTACATAGCTCCTTTACGAGTATATCTAAATTCTCCATCTGCTTCTCAATTATTTATTCCACCTCTCGATTTCTCGCTCAACCATGCTGATGGCTTGCTCTTCACAATTAAATGCGCGATAAGTTTTGGCCATATATGACTTGACGATATCTGTCACTGCTTGGCTTAATTCTTCTGTAGGCCGAACTATGGGAATTGTTTTAATATTCTCAATATCAAATCGTTCAATGACAGAACCATATTTAAGCGACTGCATATAATCATAAATAGGAGGCAATTGCAGATAGGCAAAGATATACTCCGTAGTAAAAAGAGTATCGTTTGAAACAAGTCGTATTATATCTGGCGAGCCTATAGCTCCCTTATCCTCGTACTCTTTTGTAATCATTTTCACCAAACCGCAAGCTCCTGCGCATGTAATTAACAACATTCCTTCCTTTAACCAAAGATCATCCAGTTTTGGGGTTCGTGCTTTAGACAGGTGGTCGCAGGTTTTGAAAGGATTGACGTCAAAAACGGATGAGCCCTTTAAATACGGCAAACCATTTTCTACATAAGCACGCTTGAATATGCCCGGATACCACATCTTTACGTTTAGATCTCCCAAGCGTGTTGACTGCTTTTGTATTGACTTTACCCATTGAACACCTTTATTTATATATATGGTCGGGTCAAATCTGGTATTAAGAGTTGAACGTACCCCTTTTATTTTAACAGACACGAATCTTTTCAACCGAGTAGTGGCATACTCTTCTTGGCAGAAGTCCATAATAAGCCCCTTTGCCTCTTCCAACGCATCCACCGCCTCTTCCCTCAGTCGTGCAGACTCTTGCATCAAGTCATCCACTTCCTTTTGGAAGATATCGGAAAAGAGTGGAATAAGAGTTCTCTTTATACCAGGAGCTTCTATATATCGTACAACGGAACCAGATGCATTACTGTTCAATTGTGCAGCGCCGTACTTAGAACTCATAAAAGCATAAATTAAACCTGCACTCATTCCTGTTGCTTGTATACGACATACATTATTTGCATAGCACACTCCTTCTTGATGACGTGATACGAGGCGAGTGTTTCCAATTGTTCCAAATCCAGTAACTAGTATATCATTCTTATGAACAAGTAATTTTAATGATTCTGCTTGCCCTTTATAGATAAATACTTTGCTCTTTTCTTCCAATGAAGGGACGTCTGAACTCTGGAAATATTGCACTGCGTTTTCTGTGTCTTGACAAAATTGACGTTTAAACACCGGAGGGTTAAAGCAAGTGGCTACATTTTCTAATTTGGCACATTTATCCTTTCTACGCTCTATCTGTAAACTAAGATATGCGTAGTGATTAAGATAATGATTTCCTTCAAAACGAAATCGGTGGTCAGCAATTTCCTTGCTACTTACTAATGCAGTCTTCATACTCTTCCCTCCCTAAACTCCTTATACGCCTTGGCAACCTTTGGAAGGTCATCGGCAAGATGTTTGATGCGCTCTTTACGTTGTTTTACTATTTCTCTACCGTTTTCTGCGATGGAAAGCCACTTTTTGGTGTGCTCAAAGAGAATTTCTGCACCGTCATCGTCTTTCTCATAAACAGGTACGCCACGGCGGTCTTTGCCCACTTGCTCCACAATGCCCATAAAGACATCATAGTCCTCATTCTCAATAGGCACAAGCATCTCTGCATCGGTCTTCTTCTGGAGGAAGAGGAGCGACGCTTGTACACCTACCTGTGGCAGGAAAGTTTCTACTGGAAGGTCAACACTGGCTATCAGCTTGAAATGCTTCAATATCCAAAGGCGCACGCTCTCCGTGTTGGGATTGCCAAGAATGCCGTCGGGGAGAACGATAGCCATCTTTCCACCTGGCTTTAGGAAGTTGTAGCATGCCTCGATGAAGAGCACTTCGGGCGCCTTGCTGCTCAGCTCGTAGCGTTCAGCAATCTCTTGGTCCACTTCAACCTTTGTGCCGAAAGGTGGATTGGTGAATACCATGTCGAACTTGCCTTGGGCATTGTCTTTTGATGTTCCGAAATGAAAATCCTTGTCTGCACTATGCTCAATGCTTTGGTTCACGGCCTTGGCAATAAGTGGCACATCGGGCTTGCTGCCATGAGGGTAATCGAGTGAGTTGATGTTGTAGATGTTGGAATGGCCGTCACCCGACATCACCATATTCATACGTGCCGCCTTCTTCAAGTCAGGATCGAAGTCGAAGCCGAAAATCATCTTCTCGGCATACTCACGCACAGTTTCGTTCACCTCTGGAGAGTTGTACTTGGCTTCAAGACGCACCTCGTCAAAGTCTGGATATAGGTTCTTGGTAATCTTTTTGCGCACATGGTCGAGTACCATCACGAGGAATCCGCCCGAACCACAGGCTGGGTCGAGCACACGGGTGTTCTGGTCAGGATCCATCATCTCCACCATACATTTGATGATGTTACGTGGAGTGAAGAACTGACCTGCCGACTGCTTCAACGTGTTGCTGACGATGGTCTCATATGCTGTGCCCTTCACATCGACAGTAGCGTCGAGGAAAGAATATTTGGCAAGTTCGCTGGCAACATAGGCGAGTCCACGGTCGGAAAGAGTAATCTGTTCACTGCCGTCAAACACATCCTTAAACACATGGCTATCTTTCAAATCCTCAAAGATGCCCTTGATACGGGCAGCTACAGCTGCCTGTCCTTCCTTGGTGTTCTGCTCCTTCACACCCACCCAGAAACGACGGCGGTAACTGATGCCTTCTTTGGCATCGGAGAAACGGCGCTTCTCATCATAGAGCTTGCAGAAGATAAGGTTGAGCAGTTCCCAGAAAGCCGTTTTCTTCATGCCTTCATTGCCGTAGATATAGTCATGGCAACGCTTGAATGTCTTCACGAGCGACTCGTTGGCAGGCTTACGAGGCATAGCACGCTCTCCTTGCGCTTCGAGGTCGGCAAGCGTCTGTCCCTCACCGGGGAAGTCGGAGATAGCTTCGCAAGTCACCTGACCGAAGTCATCCTCACAGGCATGAACATACTGCAAATCTTCACCGTTTGTCCAACAGGCAAACTCGCAGTCGGTTGTGCAAAGAATGTTATCGGTAGTGGCTTCCACGCCAGCCTTTTTGTCATTGGGCTTCACCTTGGCATCCTTGGCAACAATGATAAAACGGATAAGTTCATCGGTATCATGGGCACGCCCAGCGTTGAAGATGGCCAAGTCCACCTTCTGTGTCTTGGTTTTGCCGCTGTCCTGATCCTCATACTTCACCTTGAAGTCACGCTCCATGTCTTCCGATGCAAAACCATACTCTTCTGCCATCATCGCAATCATGGATTGCAATGTCATTTCCCTATCCGTAGCTTTCACCACGCGATTGGTGAGAGAACAAACCATTTCGTTCTCTCCAAGTACTATCTCATTCTGAGATACTGCTATGTTATCTTTTTCTTTCGTTACCATAATTGGGTGCAAAATTATACTATTATACTCAGGAATAGGCATTTCTGCCTTATCCAAGTTAGTCCATATTCCTCACGTACGCTATTAGACACAGCAAAATGCGCTAACTTTGTACATTTTTCCTTCTACTTTCGGTAGAAGATAACCCCTTCTTCCTTGGTAGAGTTGAGCAAATCCTTCATGTCCACATCAAGCAGAGCCGCAACCCTCGACAATGTCGCCAAGTCGGGCTGAGAGGTGTTTGTACACCACTTTGAAATGGTTGCTGGGTCTTTTCCCAGTTGCTCTGCCAACCATTTATTGGTTTTCTTCTTTTCCACAAGAACAACCTTAATGCGATTCAAATCTTTCATCGTGAATATCGTTTTTATTGCGTTTGGCGCAAATTTACTAAATTTCTGCCACATTTGCATGACACTACTGTCATTTTTACGTTTTATTACGTTAATTCTTCCGATTGGCACGGATTATGCACTAATTTTATTGCAATATTGCACATTACCCTTTAAAAGTACGGCAAGGAGGCCGATTTACGAATGGAGAGAGAATTTTTAGATTTTATCAATGAAATCACGCTGACACAATGTCAGTGTGAAGATGCACAAACGAAGTACACAGGTGTGTGCCAAAAGTTGTACTCTCACTACTACAATGGAGAGTATGATGATGGGAAAAAATACTTGTTTGGTTCTTATAAAACCAAAACAAATGTCCGTCCGCTTACAGAAGACCAAGATGTGGATGTGCTTTTCAAAATCCCTCAGTCCACGTATGACAAGTTTGACAAGTATGAGAGTAATGGTCAAGCAGCATTACTTCAAGAGGTTAGAAATATCCTCAAAGAGAAGTACACCACAACAGACACCATTAAGGCATGGGGTAAAGTCGTTTTAGTTCAATTCCAGGAAAACCATCACAATGTAGAACTGCTGCCAGCACTTGAACAAGACGATGGTGCTTTCCTTATCCCCAACAGTGAAAATGGTGGTAGTTGGGAAACATTTGATCCTCGTGCAGAGGTAGAACGCTTCCAGACTTCCAATGAGAGTACAAATGGCTTGACACGAGAACTTGCCAAGATGTTGAAGACTTGGGCGCATAATACGACTTCCATGTCTTACAAATCTTGTAAGAGATTGGATGATGTGATAACGTTCCTTGATGAGTTCTATCCCCAAGGTAAAGAGACAACTTCGTATGCAAAGATTGTTTTTGACTTCTTTGATTATATGAGTTCAAGATGTGGTGATGACATTAAAAACTATATCAATACAGCTCTTTCCCATGCTCGAAAAGCGTTAGAGTATGACAACAATGAGAAGCCTGTGGAAGCCTCAGGGCAATGGCGAACAATTTTTGGTGATAAGTTCCCAAAGGTTCAATCGAATCCTATCAAAAAGAATGAAAGTCAAAGTATAATCAACCCAATTCGTCCATGGTCTTTTTGACAGATAAAGAAATAGATTGGCTAAGCGTTAATTTTCCGAGGCTCACATATGACCAGATTTCAAATTCGATTTCTGGTCGTATTGGCATTGATATGCATTATCTTGACAATCCTGTTATAAAGGATTCATATAATGTGCGCATAGACATGGCATCGATGACTACAAGGAATGAGTTGCCAGATGTTTATAACACGGACAATCGTATTATAAATGCAGCCAAGAAGAAAGGCAAGCCTATTGCAGACTTCCATATAGATGGCAACGGGAAACTATGTATGATGTTCCCTTTGAAATTTTCAAAATTCTACCCAAATGGATTTGAAATCGCACCTTTCATGACCCATTTGAGTAGTCATCTATATTGGGTTTCATATTATGAACTGTATAATAAAGAGCCTTGGCGTGGAGAATTTCATGGGAATGTAGCAATGCTTGACTATTTTTCAGACCCCAGTAATTATGACTTGATTTTGAAAAATAAGCAGCAGCTTGAAATGGTTCGAAGTTATTATAAGCGGATGAAAGGAAAGGGTATTGCACTCTCAAAATTGAGAAATTTACTGAAAGAACCAAGTTTTGTAAAAGAGTTATTTAAGGACATACGATTATGAAGCATTTATTATCACAATGGTTCGTTAAAATTTGAGATAACGGCTAAGCGGCTTTACGCTGCCAGCCAAAGAGTTCTTTGATAGTATGACTAATTAACTTTCGGTTCGGTTTACTCTGACACTTGTCGAAAATTATTTTAGCGATGTATGTGCTTGCCATGATTTCCTTGAAAGAAGCCATGGAATACGGCACTCCATTTTCCTTCATCATCACTTTCGCAACATTCTGTGATGCGAATGATGCATTATAGGAAAAGTCCAACTGGTTCTTGTGTCTTGCTTGGCAATGCGTAAGACCAGTATATTGCTTTGCATCGCGAAAACAAAACTCTATTTGGAATCTTGAGCGGTATGTGCGCAACACTTCCTCACCCGACATGGATGTCTTTGTTGAGAAGAAAAGCTTGTGCTTTCCGTTCGGCATAACCCAAATGACAAGGCGCACTTTCTGCTTCAATGCCTTCGAATAGGCTATGAGTGTATAGGCTGTGCCTTCAAGTCCTCCAATATGCAGCTCAGCCATACGTGTGAGGTCAAGTGTCTTGTAATTGATCTTTCCATCAAGTGTCTTGGGACGTCCAGGCTTATTGGAACGAAGCCCCGTATACACATAGTATAGGCTCGCTGTATCCCTGAAGCGGCTGACAAGATGGAAACCGCACTCTTTGATTCCGTCCACAAACGGACGGATAGAGAAGAAAGCGTCAGCGACAACAATATCGGTGACCTTCAACAAGTCCTTCTTATAACGCTTGATGACCGCTATGTAATGTTGCACGAGAGTCATGTTACGCAGTTTCAATTCTCCAGTAGATGGAGTCTGATGGGCGCGCAGCATCATGCAACTGTTGGCATGGACATCGACAAGTGCAAG
>ERZ1034680.333-NODE-333-length-25367-cov-11.447811_pt1 | contig 25367 bp, 16 predicted proteins | sample MGYA00520639_ERZ1034680 | MGnify/ENA primary metagenome ERZ1034680 (study PRJEB33766, sample SAMN09781760) | gut metagenome | biome: gut microbiome | host: Homo sapiens | place: Madagascar | study: EMG produced TPA metagenomics assembly of the PRJNA485056 data...
TCCAGGTTATGAGCCTGGCGAGCTACCAACTGCTCCACTCCGCGATATTAACCATCGCAATCAGATTAACAATAGAAATATTTCTGAATTGCGAGTGCAAAGGTATGACTTTTTATTGAAACCTCCAAATGTTTTTGCGATTATTTTTCAAAAATGATGCAAAAAGGCTAAAAAACAATGCAGGAAAGGCTAAAAAGCGATACATGAAAGGCTAAAAAACAATTCTGAAAAGCTAAAAAGCGATGCAGGAAAGGCTATAAAGCGATGGCTGAAAGGTTAAAAAGCGATGCGGAAAGGCTTGAAAATTATATTTCGAGAATCTTCTTGTGGCGCAGTTCGTTCAGTTGATGCAGCAGTTTTAGGCGTTCTTCGGTGAGCCGTCCTGCCTTGAACAGCTTTTTGTTATACTTCCACCAGTTGAGCAATGCGCGGTTTTCTGTACGTTTCTTGTCGGGGAGCTGGTGGTGCTCCTCAAGATAAATACGGAGTTCATTGTAATGAGCTAACCATTTTACATCGTGTTTCGTTCTCATAATAATCAGTGTTTGATGTCAAAACTCAGAGATTGGAAGTTTAGACAGGTTTAGTTTTTTGTTTAATAATGTGAAAGACTGACTGAAACAGTCAGGGTGCAAACAGAGATTTAGTGGTTGTAAAAGTACAAAAAAGGTGTGAATAATGCAAAACAATTACATAAAAATAATCGTGATGTAAGTAATTTCGAGTAACTTTGCATAGAATTGGTGGGGTAAAACTACACCATGCCAATTAAAAGCACAAGAAACTTGCAATAATTCGATAAACCACAATGACAAATCAATATAAAGACAAACCATACAACGACTATGGACAGTGGATACGTCAGCGTTTTCCGTTCCGTGTGCAGAAGATCTCGGTGGACGCCGGCTTCTCCTGCCCGAACAGAGACGGCACGATATCACACGGCGGTTGCATCTTCTGCGACAACCGCACGTTCAATCCGTCGTACTGCCAGCCGTCGAAGTCGATTGCGCAGCAAATGGAGGAGGGGAAGGCGTTCTTCCGTCACAAGTATCCCGACATGAAATACCTTGCCTATTTTCAGGCGTACAGCAACACCTACGCACCTCTCGATGTGCTGAAGCGCCGCTACGAGGAGGCATTGGCTGTTGAGGATGTCGTGGGACTGGTGATTGGCACACGTCCCGACTGCATAAGCACCGAGTTGCTCGACTATCTGGAGGAGCTGAATCGCCGCACGTTCCTCATCGTGGAGTACGGCATAGAGTCGGTGAACGACGACACGCTGCGCCACATCAACCGCGGGCACGACTTCGAGTGCAGCCGACGAGCCATTGAGCAGACGCACGACCGTGGCATACTCACTGGTGGACATATCATCCTCGGACTGCCCGGCGAGGACCGTGAGGAGAACATACGCCAAGCCTCGATAGTGTCTGATCTGAAGCTCGACATACTGAAGATACACCAGTTGCAGATTATCCGCGGCACGCAACTTGCCGACGAATACATGCAGCGGCCTTTCAAACTCTTCACGCCCGACGAGTATATCGACACCTGCATAGCCTACCTCGAGCGTCTGCGCAGCGACATCATCGTGGAGCGCTTCGTGAGCCAGTCGCCAGCCGATATGCTCATTGCGCCGAAGTGGGGGATAAAGAACCACGAGTTCACTAACCGCCTCGTGAACAGAATGAAAGAACTCGACACGTGGCAGGGAGCTTTTAAAAGTAAAAGAGTAAAAAAGTAAAAAGGTATTGTCGTAGGACAACACATCGGCGAAGAAAGAAAAAATGCAGAGTAAAATATTTGTCGTTACAACATAAAATAAGTACATTTGCAACAATTATATAATAATAAAAACGCATAATAATTAATACGCACATGAGATCAATCCTTTCAACACTCGCATTCGCTGTCATCACCCTGACAGCCTGCGCACAGTCAACCCCCAGTACTGAGTACAGCATCAAGGGCACATGCCCCGAAGGTGTCAGTAAAGTATATGTAATGGACGTTAACGGCAGTCGCCCGGCGCCCATAGACAGCGCCACAGTGAAAGACGGCAAGTTTGCGCTGAAGGGCAACGCTGAGAAGGACGCTCTGCTCGGACTCACCATCACCAAGCAAGACTACTGCGCCTTCATCAACGACGGCACACCCCTCGTAGCCGACCTTGCTAAGAAGCTGCTCACCGGTTCTGAGCAGAATACGAAGCTCAACGCCTACGACCGCGAGATAGACGCCATCAGCAACGAGGCTCAGGCGCTCTACGCCCAGTTTACGAAGGCACAGCAGAGCGGCATGAGCGAAGCCGAGTTGCAGAAGCTCGCCGACGAGCTTGGTCCGAAGCTGAACGACATCTCTGAGCGCGCATCGCTCCGTTGCCTCGAGATTATCAAGGAGAACAAGGACAACCTCATCCCCGTAGCGTTCGTCGGCAACGTGATGTACTACGTAGAGTATCCCGAACTGAAGGAGATACTCAACGACAAGTACGCCTACACCAAGCACCCGGCGCTTGCCCCCGCACGCCAGTATCTCGCCATGCTTGCCAAGAAGGCGGCCATCATCGGCAAGCCCTTCACCGACCTCACCGAGAACGACGTGAACGGCAATCCGCACAAGCTCTCAGAGTATTGCGGCAAGGGCAACTACGTGCTCATCGACTTCTGGGCTTCATGGTGCGGTCCGTGCCGTGCTGAGATGCCGCACGTGAAGGCAGCCTACGAGAAGTACAAGTCGAAGGGCTTCAACGTCGTTGGTCTTTCGTTCGACAACAAGCTCGAGAACTGGAAGAAGGCTATCGCCGACATGCAGCTCGACTGGGTACACCTCTCCGACCTTAAGGGCTGGCAGAGCGAGGCAGGTCAGGTATACGGCATACGCGCCATACCGGCAAGCTACCTCGTCGACCCTACGGGCAAGATCATCGCAGCCGACCTCAGAGGCGAACAGCTTGAGGCTAAGCTGAAGGAGATTTACGGAGAGTAAGAAAAGAGTAGTGAACAAACAGAAACACCCCTCACATCACAATAGGTTTTTATGGATAACAGCAAACCGGCTACTCTTGAGCTGGGCACAAAGCCCGTGGGCAAGCTGCTGATGCAGTACGCTCTTCCCGCCATCGCTGCCATGACGGCAGCGTCGCTCTACAACATGACAGACAGTATATTCATCGGACAAGGCTGCGGTGCACTCGCCATCAGCGGCCTTGCCGTTACATTCCCCCTGCAGAACCTCGCGGCGGCGTTCGGAGCCGGTGTGGGCGTAGGTGCCTCTACGTGCATATCGGTGAAGCTGGGACAGAAAGACTACACCACAGCCGAGCGTGTGTTCGGCAATGCGTTCACGCTTAACGTCATCATCGGCGTTGCGTTCAGCATCATATCGCTCCTCTTCCTCGACCCTATCTTGCGCTTCTTCGGCGCCAGCGACGCCACGTTGCCCTACGCACGCGAGTATATGGTCATCACACTCGCCGGCAACGCCATCTCTCACATGTTCTTCGGACTGAACGCCATACTGCGTGCGGCGTCCAAGCCACGCTCTGCCATGATGGCGTCGATAATGACGGTGGTGCTCAACGCCATCCTCTCGCCGATATTCATCTGGCCGCTGCACATGGGTATAGGCGGAGCCGCCCTTGCCACAATCATTGCGCAAGCCACGGTGCTCTGCTGGCAGCTTAGGATATTCAGCAATCCGCAGTGCATCGTCCACTTCAAGCGTGGCATCTACCGTCCCGTGTCGCACATCATCAAGAACATCATAGCCATAGGTATATCGCCGTTCGCCATGAACGCCTGCTCGTGCATCGTCATCATCTTCATCAACAAGGCGCTCACCTTCCACGGTGGCGACCTCGCTGTAGGAGCGTTCGGCATCACGAACAAGATAGCGTTCATCTTCATCATGATAAACATGGGCATGAACCAAGGCATGTTCCCTATTGCGGGCTACAACTACGGCGCACGCAACTACGACCGTCTGCTGCGCGTGCTGAAGTACACCATGACCGGCGCCGTGCTCATCACCACCGTGGGCTGGATAATAGCCCAGTCGATGCCCTATGAGTGCGCACGTCTGTTCACTTCCGACCAGACGCTCATCAGCATCTCCGAGCGCGCCATCACCCTCACCATGATCACCTTCCCATTGGTAGGCGCACAGATGGCGAGTACGGGCTTCTTCCAGAGCATTGGCAAGGCGAAGATAAGCATGCTGCTCTCGCTCTCGCGCCAGCTTCTGTTCTTCCTGCCGGCGCTGCTCGTTCTGCCCAACTTCTACCAGACCGACGGCGTGTGGCTCGCGCAGCCTATCAGCGACGTCATCTCGTTCGTTGTGGCAATAGTGCTGCTCACGAAGTACATAAAGAAGTTCAAGACGGCACAGCCCGACGAGTGTACCATTTAACCTAAAGCCACATTCATCAACTAAAGACATAAAGATATGAACAACGATAAACTGATAATCAGCGTCGGTCGCCAGCTTGGAAGCGGCGGCAGAACGATAGCGAAGATGCTCGCCGACGAGTTCGGCTGCAAGTTCTACGACCGCGAAGTGCTCGACTTGGCGGCTAAGGAGAGCGGCTTCAGCCCCGAGTTCTTCGAGAAGAACGACGAGCGCAAAGGCTTCCTCGACCAGATATTCCACATGCACATGCCGTTCATCTCCGACTCGTCGTTTTACGACAACGGACTCTCGCAGGAGAATCTGTTCCGCATACAGAGCGATGCCATACGCAAGGCAGCCGACGAGTCGTCGTGCGTGTTTGTGGGCCGCTGCGCCGACTATGTGCTGCGCGACAATCCGAACATGGTGACGGTGTTCATCACCGCCGACCTCGACGACCGCATCAGCAACGTCTGCAAGCGCCGCAACTGCTCGGCTGAGGAGGCGCGCAAGCTGATAGAGGACAAGGAGAGCACGCGCTCGTCCTACTACAACTACTACTCGGGCAAGACATGGGGCGCCAGCGCCAGCTACGACCTCTGCGTCAATGCGTCGCGCCTCGGAGCCGAAGGCACGAAGGAGTTCATTGCCGACTTCATAAGAAGGAGAATGAAACGATGAAGAAGATAGGTATAATCAGCGACACCCACTCTTATTGGGACGACCGCTATCTGAAGTATTTCGAGCCGTGCGACGAGATATGGCATTGCGGCGACATCTGCTCTACGGTGCTTGCGGAGCGCCTGGCAGAGTTTCGTCCGCTGCGTGCCGTCTGCGGCAACTGCGACGGCGGCGACCTGCGCCTGATGTATCCCGAGGTGCTGCGCTTCAAGTGCGAGGAGGTGGAGGTGCTGATGAAGCACATCGGCGGCTATCCTGGCAAGTACGACCCGAGCATACGCCGGCAGATTATGGAGCGCCCGCCGCAACTCTTCATCAGCGGACACTCGCACATACTGAAGATAAAGAACGACCCGCTGCTCGGACTGCTGCATATCAACCCCGGAGCCGCCGGACTGCAAGGCTGGCAGACCGAACGCACCCTCGTCCGACTCACCATCGACGGAGCCACAATGAAAGATTGCGAAGTGATTACGCTGGCTACGCCGGGAAGGCACAGCGCTTTATAATATAAGGTATAAATACAGAAAATCGCCCACAAGCTCAATCGAGCTTGTGGGCGATTTTTTTCGTAGCGGAGGTCTCCGGCCTCCGCAGCACCAAGTGCATAGCAAAGATTTCGCAGCTTGCTGCGGAGGCCAGAGACCTCCGCTACTAAGCCATTAGCTAACCTTGTTCAGCTTCTTGATGATAGAGAAGATGAAGAGGGCAGAGACGAGGCAGATGCCAGCGAGAACACCCCAGATAGTAATGAGGTTGAAGTTCTTGCCCCACATGATGCCCGGCACCATAACGAGCTGGTTGCCGATAGCTGTAGCGCCGAACCAGAGACCCATCATAAGACCTGCATACTTCGGAGGAGCCACCTTGGTTACGAACGAGATGCCGATCGGCGAGAGCAGAAGCTCTGCGAAGGTGAGGATGAGGTATGTAGAGATGAGGAGGTTTGCACTTACGCGTGTGCCTTCAGTAGCCGGGTCGCCCTGTGTGAGCGGCAACTCAAGACCCATAGAGCCTACAGCCATCCATACGAAACCGAGAGCTGCAACGAGCATACCCAGACCGATCTTCTCGGGCGATGTCGGCTCCTTGCCGATCTTGTTGAGCCAAGAGAAGAGAGCCACGCTCACCGGTGTCAGCGCTACAACGTAGCAAGGGTTGAACTGCTGGAAGATAGGAGCCTCTACCGCTACAGCGCCCTCAAGGTTGTTGTACTTGTAGAAGAGGAAGGCGATGGCTGCAACGATTACGCCGAACGAGATGCCCTTGCCCTTGCCGGTCTTGCTCTGAGCGAGACCGAAGCTGCCGTACACCACGAAGATGCAAGCCACGAGGTTCGTAACGTCGAACGCCATCGACTGCAGACCCTCAGACGTCTTCTGCGTGAAGTCGCGTGCGAAGAGTGTCAGCGTGTTGCCGTTCTGGTGGAACGCCATCCAGAAGAAGATAACCACAGCGAACACGAGGCAGAGGCACACGATGCGCTCCTTTGTCTCAGCCGGCGAAAGCTCGTTCACCTCCTTAGCCGGAGTCTTCTCGTCCTTCTTCTTTGTCTCAGAAGCCAGCACGTGCTTGTATGTGAAGCTGAAGATATAGTAGATGGCGATACTGACGATGAGCGATACGCAAGCCACGGCGAACGCGAAGTGGTAAGAGTCTTCCACAGATACGTGCATAGTATCCTGCGCCCACTTCATAATCTTGATGGCAGCGGTAGGAGCGAACATGGCGCCGATGTTGATAGCCATGTAGAAGAGTGAGAAGCCCGAGTCGCGGTTCTGCGAATACTTCGGCTCGTCGTACAGACGGCCTACCATAACCTGCAGGTTGCCCTTGAACAGACCGGTTCCGAGAGCGATGAGGATGAGCGAAGCGCCCATTGCAGCGATGGCAATGGTGTCCTTGCCAAGCGGCAGCGAGAGCACGAGGTAGCCGATGAACATGATGAAGATACCGGTGGTAACCATACGTCCAAAGCCAAACTTGTCGGCTGCGATACCGCCGATGATGGGGAGGAAGTAAACCATCATCAGGAAGGTTGAATAGATAGTACTTGCCAATCCGGTTTGGAAACCGAAGTTAGCCTGCAAATAGAGTAAGAACACAGCAAGCATGGTGTAGTAGCCGAAGCGCTCACCAGTGTTTGCCAAGGCTAATGCCCACAGACCTTTTGGTTGATTTTCAAACATAAATAATTGAGTTTTTATTGATTAAGTTATTATTTCATAGCATTGGTATCACAACTTACAAATTTAAGAAGAATAATTCTATCAACCAAATGTATGTAACATTTTCGTAACAAAATATGGCAATTATTCAGTTGCGGCGGCTTTCATGGGGCTATATGGCAGGCTTTCGGGCGATATGTAGCCGTCGTTGTGCGGCGGACGGCGTACGGAATCCGATCGGGCGGCGGACGGAATCTGATCGGGCGGCGGACGGAATCTGATCGGGCGGCGGACGGAATCCGATCGGACGGCGGACGGAATCCGATTGGACGGCGGACGCGAACGGTGAGAAAAGTTGAAGAATCATAACAAATAGGGATTGCACAAACAAGACTTTCTTCTTAACTTTGCATATCAAAACGGAAACACTTGTTTAGGGGGTGCAGTTGTCTCAACTGCACCAACAATGTAGAATGCACAATTATATTAATTGGTGCAGTTGAGACAACTGCACCCCCTAACTGCACCCCCTGCACAGCACATCATAAAGACAGAACAATATGAACAAACGAAAACTCATACAACACCACAAATGGCTGGGACTTGTGCTCAGCTTCTTCCTGCTGATGTTCTGCGTCTCGGGCATTCTGCTCAACCACCGCCAGCTTATCAGCGACATCAACGTGCCGCGCACGCTGCTGCCCTCGCGCTACGAGTACAGCCAGTGGAACGGCGGACTGCTGCGCGGCACGCTGCCCGTCGACTCACACATATTAATATATGGCGCGTCGGGCATCTTCCTTACGGATTCTACCGCTGCGCACATAGCCGACTTCAACGAAGGACTGCCCACGGGTGCCGACTACCGCCAGATACGCAACGTGGTGAGCGTGGGCAGCTCGACAAAACAGCTCTTCGCCGTGTCGCAGTTGGCGCTCTACCGCTTCGGAACGCACGGCAAGTGGCACACCGAAGCGCTGCCCTTAGCCGACTCCGACGAACTGCTTACCGACATCGCTGCCCACGGCGACACGCTCGTCGTGCTGAGCCGTTCGCACGCCTACATCGCCGTGTCGCCCTACACGCAGTTTCGCCGCATCGACCTGCCTGCGCCGCCCGACTATAAAGACCGCACTACGGCGTTCCGCACGGTGTGGCTGCTGCACAGCGGCGAGCTGTTCGGCTTCGCAGGGCGCCTTCTGGTCGATGCTGTCGCCTTGGTGCTCATAGTGCTTATTGTTACGGGCTTCGCCTTCTTCTGTCTGCGCAAGACGAAACGCCGCTGGCAGAGCAAGGGGCGCACGATGAAGTACACGCTGCGCTGGCACAATCTCGTGGGGCGCAAGACTATCGTCGCCACAATATTAATATGCGCTACGGGCTGGTGTCTGCGTCCGCCGGTGATGGTGGCGCTCGCCTTGACGAAGGTGCCGACGCTGCCGTTCACAACGCTGAAAAGTAAGAACCCGTGGCACGACAAATTGCGCCTCGTGCGCTACGACAGTAGGGTAGGCGACTGGCTGCTGTCAGCCTCCGAGGGCTATTTCTCGTTGGGCAGCGACATCAGTAAGCCGCGTCCGACGCGCATTATGGACGCTCCGCCGCAGAATGTGATGGGGCTGAACGTGTGGCAGCAGCGCGAGGATGGCACGTGGCTCTGCGGCTCGTTCGGCGGAATGTGCGTCTGGAACCGCCGAACGGGCATGGCTACCGACTATTTCACTGGCCTTCCGGTGCCGAAGAAACCGGGTCCGCCGCTCGGCAAGAAGGCGATAAGCGGCTACAGCTCCGACTTCCGTGTCAGCGCCGCCAAGCAGAAAGGTACGAATGGTACGGATACAAAAAAATCAGTCACAGAGGTTGTGACTGATTACTATGATGGAACCACGAAGATTGTGCAGCCCGAAAGTCTGCGCCGCCTGCCCATGTCGCTGTGGAACGCGGCGCTCGAAGTGCACACCTGCAGAATATACATGCACAACACCGCAACATACATCTTCATATTCTTCTTCGGAATAGCGGTTGTGTGGTGTTTGTGGACTGGATTGAAGTTAAAGAGGTAACTTCAGGGGGTGCACTTGTCTCAAGTGCACCAACCTAATAGAATGCACCGATAAAACGTTGGTGCACTTGAGACAAGTGCACCCCCTGAAGAATGTCTTGAGACAAGTGCACCCCCTGAAGAATGTCTTGATACAAGTGCACCCCCTAAAGAATGTCTTGAGACAAGTGCACCCCCTAACGTATATCAAACAGCCACGCGAGCTTCACCACGATGTTCGAGTGGTTAGAACGTGCGAAGTAGTCGCGCTTCGAGTCGCCGTAGATGTTGCCTAAGCCGTAGTAGTAGCGACCCTCGAGCAGCAGACTGCCCGCATGCGGTATGCGCCACTCAACGCCCAAGCCCGCTGCGATGCCGTAGTCGAACTTGTTCTCTACAGCCATTGTGTCCTGCGCGCAAGTCTGGTTGGCGCGGTCTGTGGTGTTACGGTCGGCTAACGTGAAGTTGGTCTTTGTCGACTCGTTTATCATATAGCCGAACTGCGGACCAGCCTGGAAGAAGAACTGCAAGCCCTTGCGTTCCTTTCCCCACGCCAAGTGGGCGAACACCGGCAACTGTATGTAGTTGATGTCGCGCTGATACGCCTCAGCCACGCCCGTAGTAGGATTAATCACGGGCTTGTCGTTGACGTCGAGAATACTCTCCTTCCAACCGATACGTGCATAGTTTAGCTCGGCATACACAGAGCAGTAGGTCTTGAAGTATTTCTCGCAGGTGTACTTGAACGAGAGACCGGCGGTGAAGCCCGGGTGCTGCGTCTGCGTCACCTTAGGCACGAAGCTCACGCTGCTCATTACGAAGCCGCCGTTGAAGCCGAGCGCAAGGTCGTTGCGGTAGTCGCCCACCTGCGCTTTTGCGCACACGGCTGCCGTCAGCAGCAGAGCGAGGAGTGCTTTTCTTATTGTCTTTATCATTTGTTTTTTCTCTTTAAGCCTTTCTAAACCGTTCTGTTTCTAAGCCTCTTTAAGCCTTTCTAAGCCTCTCTAAGCCTTTCTGTTTCTAAGCCTCTTTAAGCCTTTCTAAGCCGAAGAAGAGCAGCCAAGCCCTCCCCGACGGGGAGGGTTGGGAGGGGCTTTAATACGTAATTGTTTCTATCGTGCGTGTCGGCTTGTAGTGGAGCAGCACGAAGCAGTTGTTCTGCATGCCGCCGTTCGTCACGCGCTTGAATTTCAGCGGAGTCTGCAGCGGCTTGTACGTGTTCTGCTGCGGAGTGCCGTTGAACTGCTTGCCGTACTTGTTTATGCCGCGGATGAAGAACTGCGCCTGGTCGTAGCCCGTGAGGGCGAAGCGCGGCAGAGCCAAACGCATATCCGACTTGAACCACTGGCGATAGTGGCGCTCCAGACTTGCTGTAGCCGGCGCCGACTCGTTGTAGACGTATGCCGTCGGGATGTATGCCTCGTACTTGTAATAGTAGTCCTGGTATACGCGCTTGTACATCAGCCATTCGTTGTAGCCGTACATCGCAATCTGTATGTTCGGGTAAGAAGCACGCAGCGTGTTCAGCTTTGCAAGCGTAGAGTTAAGCTGCGGCGAACGACCCGTGTTCAGAATCACCACGTTGCGCTTCTTTGCGCTGAACGCCTTGGCGAACATTGGCTCCGACGACTTCAGGTTGGTTATGTTGTACGCAATGCCCTCAGCCTCAAGACGGCGGCGTAGGGCGGCTGTGAACACACCCTTGTCGCTTGTTGTGTCGTTGCAGTCGACAAACACCGGATGCGCATCCTTGAAGCGGTCCATAAACGCGTTTACAGACAGTTCGGCAGTGAGCACACGACTCTGATAAACCTGGAAGATATGGTCGTTGGTCTCCACGTCGCCACCGTTGATAGAGAACGGGATGACGAGACGTATGCCGTTCTTGCGGCAGAAGTCGCCTATCGGTTTAACCTGCTTGGTGTAGAGCGGACCGAAGATAAGGTCGCAGTTCTTGGCGTTGGCGTCGGCAAGCACCTGCGCTACGCTGGCATCCTTATGCAGGTTCCAAGCGAAGATGTTGGTGTTGATGCCCTGACTGCGCAGACTATCGCACGCCATGAGCACGCCACGGTAGTATTCTATCATGCGCTGTCCGTCGCCGTCCACGTTGTGCAGCGGCAGCATTACGCCCACGTTCACCGTGTTAGCCGCACGCTGCTGTGTTGCAGAAGCCTTCGGCGCTGTTGTTGCAGCAGTGGTCTGCACCTGCTTTGGGAACGGAATGAGCAGCTGCTCGCCCTTCTTCAGCACATAGTCGTTCTTCTGCATGTCGGGGTTTGCCTGCATCAGCTCGTCGATGGTGATGCCGAACTTCTGGGCGATGCCATATATCGTGTCTTTCTTCTTTACCTTATACAAGTCTTGCCACTTCGGCGTCTGCGCTGCCACCGACGATGCCAGCAGCATGGCGCAGAACAAGAAAAGAATTCTAATGCTACGTCTCATTTCTATCATTCTATTAAAATTAACATTGCAAAAGTACACAAAATATATTGTTTGCAAAAATCTTTGTTCATAAATAACGTTATAAATAGGTAGCAGCGTTTTGCTGTGTGCGAGATAATAACTAACTTTGCATTACAAGTAAACGAGTAGACAAGTAAACAAGACGATAAGTAAACGAGTAGACAATGAGATACATCAGAACACTTTTATTGTTGGTTCTCTGCACTACGCTGCAGGCATACGCCGACGAGGTGCCGACAATCGACCCGCAAGCTACGTTCACCACCGACGAAGGCGAGGAGACCGGCACGAGCTATTCCGGTTCGGCTCCGCTCACCGTGGTGTTCCACGCCAATGCCGAGAACGTAGGCATGTACACGCCCCACTACGAGTGGCGTTTCACCAAGGAGGGCGAGACACAGCCCTACCTCGTGCGCTACGAGGAAGAGACCGAGTACACGTTCACCGAGGCGGGTTCGCACCGCATCGTGCTCTACGCCACGTTCATCAACGGCAACGACACCGTAGCCTACACCAAGGACTACTGGCAGGACGCGCAGCCGATAACCATACAGATATCGGAGAGCAAGCTCGAGATGCCCAATGCCTTCTCGCCCAACGGCGACGGCATCAACGACATCTATCGCGCAAAGAACAACTACCAGAGCATCGTGGAGTTCGACGCCTACATCTTCAACCGCTGGGGACAGAAGATATACGAATGGCACGACCCAGCGGGCGGATGGGACGGTAAGTTCAACGGCAAGGATGTGAAGCAGGGCGTCTACTTCGTGCTCGTGAAGGCGAAGGGAGCCGACGGAAGAAAGTATAACATCAAGAAAGATGTGAACCTGCTGCGTGGCTATACCGAAAGCAATGGGGTGAATTCTACGGAATAGAGTTATGGGAGAAAAGATAAACGTTTGGGGCGCACGCGTCCACAACCTGAAGAACATTGACGTGGAGATACCACGCGACTCGCTCACGGTGATCACCGGACTGAGCGGATCGGGCAAGTCGTCGCTTGCCTTCGACACTATTTATGCCGAAGGTCAGCGCCGATACATCGACACGTTCTCGGCATACGCACGCAACTTCCTTGGCGGAATGGAGCGCCCCGATGTCGACAACATAACCGGTCTGAGTCCGGTTATATCCATCGAACAGAAGACAACTAACAAGAATCCACGCTCTACCGTGGGCACAACGACCGAGATATACGACTATCTGCGTCTGCTCTATGCTCGCGCCGGAACGGCTTACAGTTACGTTACGGGCGAGAAGATGGTGAAGTATACCGAGGAGCGCATCATCGAGATGATCAACTCCGACTATGCCGGCAAGCGCATATACATACTCGCGGCACTCGTAAGGCAGCGCAAGGGCCACTACCGCGAACTCTTCGAGACACTTCGTCGCAAGGGCTATCTCTACGTGCGCATCGACGGCGAGATTACGGAGATAAGAAGCGGCATGAAGACCGACCGCTACAAGAACCATAACATTGAGGTGGTGATAGACAAGATGCAGATGCGTGACGGCTTCGACGACCGCCTGCGCAAGACTGTCGCTACGGCAATGCGCGAGGGCGACGGACAGATTATGATTCTCGACAAGGACACGGGCGTGGCAAAGAACTTCTCAAAGCGACTGATGTGCCCTACGTCGGGCATCTCTTATCGCGACCCTGCACCAAACATGTTCTCGTTCAACTCGCCCGAAGGCGCCTGCAGCAAGTGCAAGGGCTTGGGCTACGTCAACGAGATTGACATGAAGAAGGTCATACCCGACGACTCGCTGTCTATATACGAGGGCGCCATTGTTCCGCTGGGCAAGTATAAGAACCAGATGATATTCTGGCAGATTGGTGCCATTCTCGAAGCGGCTGAATGTACGCTGAAGACGCCGGTGAGCGAGATACCTGAGGACACGCTCAACGAGGTGTTGTACGGTTCGCTCGAAACGATACGCATCAGCAAGGACGTGGTGCGCACGTCGAGCGACTACTTCTGCACGTTCGATGGCGTCATCAAGTATCTGCGCACCGTCATGGAGAACGACGATTCGCAGGCTGGACAGAAATGGGCTGACCAGTTCCTCGCTATGGCTGAGTGTCCTGAGTGTCACGGCGCACGCCTTAACCGCGAAGCGCTGTCGTATCGCATCTGGGACAAGAACATTGCGGAGCTGTCTGCGATGGACATTCAGCAGCTCAAGCAGTGGATAGACGAGGCAGAAGCCCACCTCGACTCTCGTCAGAAGACTATCGCTACGGAGATATTGAAGGAGATAAAGACACGTATCAACTTCCTGCTCGACGTGGGTCTCGACTATCTGTCGCTCTCACGCCAGTCGGCAACGCTTTCCGGCGGCGAGAGCCAGCGCATTCGCCTTGCCACTCAGATCGGTTCGCAGCTCGTCAACGTGCTCTACATCCTCGACGAGCCGAGCATCGGTCTGCATCAGCGCGACAACGACCGTCTTATCCACTCGCTGAAGGAGCTGCGCGACATGGGCAACACCGTGGTTGTGGTAGAACACGACCGCGACATGATGCTCAACGCCGACTATATAGTCGACATCGGTCCGAAGGCGGGCATCCGTGGTGGCGAGGTTGTGTTCCAGGGAACGCCCGCTCAGATGCTGAAGGAGCACACCATCACCGCCGACTACCTTAACGGAGTGCGCCAGATAGAGATACCTGCCAAGCGACGCGAGGGCAACGGCAAGAGCATCGTGATACGCGGTGCGAAGGGCAATAACCTGAAGAATGTTGACGTAGAGTTCCCATTAGGCAAGCTCATCGTGGTGACGGGCGTGAGCGGATCGGGCAAGTCGACGCTTATCAACGAGACGTTGCAGCCGATTCTCTCGCAGCACTTCTACCGCTCGCTGAAGAAGCCGATGCCCTACGATAGCATCGAGGGCATAGATAATATAGACAAGGTGGTGAACGTAGACCAGTCGCCGATTGGTCGCACGCCGCGCTCCAATCCGGCTACATATACCGGCGTGTTCAACGACATACGCGCCATGTTCGTCAATCTGCCCGAGGCGAAGATACGCGGCTACAAGCCGGGGCGCTTCTCGTTCAACGTGAAGGGTGGACGCTGCGAGACATGCAAGGGCGGCGGCTATCGCACTATCGAGATGAACTTTCTGCCGGATGTGCTCGTGCCGTGCGAGGAGTGTCACGGCAAGCGCTACAATCGTGAGACGCTTGAGGTGCGCTACAAGGGAAAGAGCATCGCCGACGTACTTGATATGACGTTCAATCAGGCTGTAGAGTTCTTCGAGAACGTGCCTAACATTCTGCAGAAATTAAAAACCGTGAAGGAGGTGGGCTTGGGTTACATCAAGTTGGGTCAGCCTTCGACGACACTCTCGGGTGGCGAGTGTCAGCGTGTGAAGCTGTCTACCGAACTCAGCAAGCGCGACACCGGCAAGACGCTCTATATTCTCGACGAACCGACAACGGGTCTGCACTTCGAGGACATAAAAATTCTGATGGAGGTGATAGAGAAACTGGTCGACCGTGGCAACACGGTGATTATCATCGAGCATAACCTCGACGTGATAAAGCTCGCCGACTATATCATCGACATGGGACCGGAAGGTGGACGCGGCGGCGGACGCTTGCTCGCAAAGGGAACGCCGGAGGAAGTGGCTGAATGCAAAGAAAGTTACACGGCGAAGTTCCTGAAGCAAGAGTTAGAATGTAAATAATTAGAAGTATATGAAAATAGAACTCAGTAATCTTGAGAAACACTTCGGCACGAACACTGCCGTGGACATTGATAGTTTCACCATCAACAACAGTGATATTCTTGGTCTTGTGGGCAACAACGGTGCCGGCAAGACTACGCTTTTCCGCCTTATGCTCGACCTTCTGAAGGCGGACGAAGGTGTTGTTACTATGCATCCGTCTGCGGATGACGTTGAACTTGTTCCAAGCAGCCTCAAGCTCTCCCCCGACGGGGGAGTTGGAGGGGGCTCTCCAATCAATCCTGCGAAGAGCGAGGACTGGAAAGCGTATACCGGTGCGTACATCGACGATGGTTTCCTCATCGACTTCCTCACGGCGGAGGAATATTTCGACTTCATCGGTCGTGTGTCGGGCATGACGAAGGAGCAGATTGCCGAACGCCTTGTCTACTTCGAGCCGTTGATGGGCGGCGAGATACTCAACCAGAAGAAGTACATACGCGATTTCTCTGCGGGCAATCGCCACAAGGTGGGCATCATAGCGGCGTTGCTCAACCGTCCCGAATTGGTTATTCTCGACGAACCGTTCAACTTCCTCGACCCGCGCAGCCAGAATATGCTGAAGAAGATTCTTGTTGAATACAATAAGGAGACGGGTGCAACGGTTATTGTGTCGAGCCACAACCTGCAGCACACCACGGAGATATCTACACGCATCGCGCTGCTTGAGCACGGCGTGATAATAAAAGACCTCGACAACCACGATGCTGAGGCTGTTGTCGAGTTGCAGGATTATTTTAAGGTTTAGACCTTAGGAGTCTAATATATAAACCAGTACGTGAAAAAATCTGCCATATCTTCCAGGAATGGTGTAATGGGTTGGTGATGAGAGCAATAAAGGCTGGAAGATAACTCTAAAAAGTGGGTTATCTTCCAGCCATCTTCCATTATAATTGGTGTATCTTCCAGCGCCAGTAATAATGCCACAGCCTGAATATCGGCTCGCTCAGCGCCTCCGACGGATAGTATTTTAGCAGTCGCAGGTCGCGGTGGAGGCGTAGTAGGTTGTGGCCTAATGCGCCATGCTTGAATCCGTTGCCGTCGTAGGTGTCGCGGCCCCAGGCATGGCGTTCGTCGTGATGTCCGAAGTTGCCGCCGCATAGGATGTCGTTGAGCAGCATCTCTCCGCGCTTCTTGTCCATCGGCGCAATCATCTTCTCCTCTGGCAAGCCCAGCACCTCGTGCAGCACGTACATCATTGCGCCGGCGAAGTGCCATAAGCCGAGGCGCTTTAGAGAATTTTGAGTTTTGAATTTTGAATTTTGAATTGTCGGCTTTGCCGATTTTGAATTATTCAATTTTGAGTTTTGAGTTTCCAATTCACAATTCTTCAACTCCTCATCGCGTAAGCGACAATTCAAAACTCCTAATTCAAAATTCAAAATTACATAGTAATAGTCCACTACTTGTCTCAGTCCCACACCCTCGTAGAAGTAATGGTGATAGAGATGGTAGAGTTGGTAGACAGCGTTGAAGTCGGCTGTAGGCGCAGCCACCTCGCCCGCCTCGTCGGGCAGTGCTATCATGTTGCGGCACTGCGCGGCGATGCTCTCGCGAAACCACTGCTGCAAGCGGCGGTTGTACGTGAAGTTTGCCATGAAGCCCGGCGTATAGTGCAGTTCTACGGATATGCCGTTCGTCGTGAGCGCAATGTGGTTGTAGCTCTCCTCGTCAATCCGTCCGTTCTCCTTAGCCAGCGTTTGCGCCAGTTGTCTTATCTCCTCGCGCGACGCGTCCACCCACATATCCACATCGCCCGGTGTGCGCGCCGCAGGGTTGGCGTACATAGCCGCGTTCGCCTGACCCTTCAGGATGCAGCAGTCGTAGCCCACCGCCTTCACTCTATTATATACGCCGACCGTAGCCTCATTGAGCATAAGGTTCATGCGGCTTATATTCTGGCTCATCATGAACCAGTTCATAAGCAGACTCTGCTTGGGTGCTACCGCCTTCGGCAGTCGCGATATGCCGTCCATGACGATGCCCGCCAGCGTCTGCTTCTTGGCGAAGGCATAGAAGCGCTGCCAGTCGAAGCCCTGCAGCGCCGACCCGTCCAGAAACTCCTTTCCCTCGTACGTGCCAAGTGCGAATTGTATGAATTTATAATAAATCTTCTCTGTCATTATCTCTTTTCAAAAGACGTTTCTCTTTGGTGATTTTATTTCACAAAAAATGAGGGAATATTCCACCTCTTATACACATTTTAAGGGGGAATAATGATGCAAAGATACACATTTTAAGGGGGAATAATAGCTTTATCTTACACATTTTAAGTGGAAACGCCCACTCTTTTATTATTTTTAAGGTTTTTCTTGCTGTGGTTTTTAACGCGGATTAACGCGGTTTTATTGCTGTAGGAATTTAAACGCGGATTAAACGGATTAAACTTTACGCAGCCTAACCATCTGTGTGCATCTGTGAAATCCGTGGGAGAATTTCTCAGCAGAAGGTTCTGTGGATTCTGCGTGTTCCGTGGGAGATTATTGTTGCGGAGGGCTGCGTGGCCACGGCAGGAATGCCGTAGCCTCCTACAAGTGCAATCCGTGGGAGGACATCAGAATATGGACTCCTCTGTTTCTGACGTGAACAGCTCCAGAGCCTTCATGCCCATGATAGAGTTGCCCTTCGCGTTGAGCCTCGGACTCCACACCGCTATCGAGTAGCGCGATGGGTAGAGCGCTACGATGCCGCCGCCTACGCCACTCTTGCCAGGCAGCCCCACGAGGAAGGCGAAGTCGCCCGCCTCGTCGTAGAAGCCGCACGTCTGCATGATGGCGTTGATGCGCTTCACCCTCGAGATTGTCAGGTTCACGCCGGCATGCGAGAAAGGTTCGTTGCTGCGAGCGAACGCCATGAACGCATGCGAGAGGTCCTCGCAGCTCATCTCCAGCGAGCAGATAGTGCTGTAGAACTGCAGCACATCGTTCACGTCGTTGTGCAGATTGCCGTGATGCTTCAGCAGATAGGCGATGGAAGCGTTCAGATAGCTGCAGCTCAGCTCCGACTGCGCCACCTCCTCCGAGAAGTTGATGTCCTCGTTGCCGGCGATGGTGCGCACGAAGCGCAGGAAGAACTCCTTCGGGTTATCCAGATGCGAGAGAATAACGTCGGCAGTCACCAATGCGCCGGCGTTGATGAACGGATTGCGCGGCTTGCCATGCTCGTACTCCAGTTGTACAAGCGAGTTGAACGCCGACCCCGACGGCTCCTTTCCGATGCGCGTCCACAGATCCTTGCCTAAGATGCTCAGAGCGATGGCAAGCGAGAACACCTTTGCGATGCTCTGTATCGAGAACTTCACGTCCGAAGCCCCGATGCTGTATGTCCTGCCGTCAAGCATGTGCAGGCACAGTCCGAACTGGTCAGGGTCTACATTCGCCAGTGCCGGGATATAGTCAGCCTGCTTGCCCTCTTTAGCGTATATCTCAATCTCTTCTCTTATGTGTTCCAGTAAAGGTTGATAGTCGGTCGTTTTCATTCTTTGGTATCTTAAAAGTTAACGCTGCGAAAATACATGTTTTCTGATAAACGCGGCGCAGAATTAGTGTTATATAAACTTAAAAAGACTCTCCCGATAGGCTCAGGCTATTTGCCTGCTACCTATCGGGAGAGTCTTTATGTATATCAAAAAATGTGTCTATTGCTTACTCTGCTACAATATTAACGCTCTCTGCCGACTGTGGCTTGAAGCGCAGTGTGTAGGTGTAGCTGCCCCATGACGGGCAAACATAGTCGGAGAGGGTTTGGTCGCCACCGCAAGAGTTGTTGCCCAAGCCACGCTGCATATAGTCGAAGTGAGCGTAAACCTGCGAGTTGCGTGTCAAATCGTACCAGTGGAGCTTTTGTTTCCACATATTGTCGGTTCCTTTACACCATTGTGTCTCGTCATAGTGAGAGAGCGAGAACGAAGCACGTCCGCCCACCTTTACGCCGAGCTGCACGCCTACGGTCTTGTTAGTGAGAATCAACTCACGCAAGTCCTCGTGGTCGCCGAAAGTCTGCGGGTGAATCAACTCGTCAACCATGTCGTCTACCGTCGTGTTGAAGCGTCCGAGATAAGAACCCGTCTTGCGGTCGCTGTAGTTAGAACGAGGACCGCGGGCATAGAACTCAACATTCTCGAAGCCTGAAGCGAACTGCATACCTAAGCCGATGCGGGCGAGTGATTGACTTGGCGAGAATGTCACCTTCATGTCTACAGTGCCGTCAGGGTAGAATGTATAGTCGGCGGTGTAGCTGCAGCCAGTAGCCGAACCGCTGACAGACATTGTTGCGTTGCTGCCGCTCTTTCTGAGTGAGCCTTGTACGCTGATACTTGATGACTTGCTGTATGAAGAGCTAATCCAGCGGTCGTTATCAACATCGCGATAGCTGTTGAAGTCAGGACCTGCATTGATGAGGCTATTGCCGTCGTATGTCCATGAGGTCATCTTGCCGTTGCTGAAGCTGATAGAATACTTCTTGCCGTTTTCGTCTGTACCAGATACTGTGTTGCCGCTTACGCTCAACGAGCCACCTTTTGAAGTGTAGCTTGGCAGCACGGGGAATCCCATTGTGCCGTCTGTACCCTTAGCCGTGCCGTTAGAGGTGTCCTGCTTAGAAAGCGAGAACTGAGCGTCAGCGATGCTGTAGCCTTCCTCTGCCCATGATGTCCAGTCGGCAACGTCCGCTGTTGTTGGCTTCTTCACGCGCAACTCTACGTTTACGAGATATTCTGCGTCGTCGGATACAGATGTCTCGATAGGCAGTGTTACGTTAACCGAAGAACCTGCGTCGATTTTGTTGAAGCTTTCGAGCTTGCCGTTCTCCACCAAGTATCCGTCCTTCATCACGCGATAGCCGATTTCGAAGTTGTCAGACGAGATAGGCATAAACGCATACTTGTTCGCGATGTTTACAGACTTCGCAGAAGTGTTGAAGTCGCTGAACTTCACATACTGGTACACCTTCTTCACCTCAGAGAGCTTGCCAGTCCATGTGCGGTCTGGTGTGACGATACCGTTGTTGAGGAAGTTGCCCTGGAAGCCATAGTTAATACCGCCTGTTGAGTTGTAGTCGTAGCCAGACACCCAGTAGTTAAAGCCGTTATCGCTCTTCTTCTGACCGTTAACAAGCTTTGCAGGGTCGTAAATCGACTGGTCTACCCAGTCCCAGATACAACCACCGATGATGCCAGTGCTGTTCTCAATTACATCCCAGTATTCCTTCAAGTTACCAACAGCCTGACCCATTGCGTGAGCATACTCGCAGATGAAGTAAGGCTTGCCGTTAGCACCGTTCGACTTGCTTGATGTAGCCTCAACAGTCGGGTACATGTTAGAGTGGAGGTCTGAATAGCCGACATTGTAGTCCTCGTTGCAGTAGAAGATAGGACGGCTGTCGTACTTCTTCATTTCTGTTTTTGCAGAAGATAAATCGCTTGCAGCGCCACACTCGTTACCCAACGACCAGAAGAGAACGCTCGGGTGGTTGCGGTCGCGCTTCACCATACGCACCTCACGGTCGGTGATGGCTGTTTGCCAACTGCTGTTGCTTGCCAATCCCTGTTTGCCGTGACATTCCACGTTTGCCTCGTTCACACAATACATACCAAATGCGTCCATCATGGCGTACATCTTCGGCTGGCGCGGATAGTGCGATGTGCGTATTGTGTTTACGTTAGCCTGCTTCATCATCTTGATGTCCTTAAGCATTGTCTCCATGTCGATAGCACGACCATATTCAGGGTGAGTGTCCTGAGTGTTCACGCCCTTAACGAAGATGCGCTTGCCGTTGACGAGCAGTTGTGTACCGCTTATTTTTACAGTCTTGAAGCCGTACTTTGTAGAGAACGCCATCTCCTCTTCTCCGTTCTCGTTCTTCTGGCTTACTACAACCGTGTAGAGATACGGGTCTTCAGCGCTCCACGGATGCAGGCTGCTGAGCCCGCTGAATGTAACGGTCTTTTCTGTTGTTGATGTGCCTGTGTATGTCTCTGTTCCGGTAGCAATCTGTTTGCCGTCGCGGTCGAGCAACGACACCTGCAGAGTCTTTGTTGCCGAAGTGTTGTTGCGGTTGTCTACAGTCAGCTTCACCGACATGCTGCCGCTTGTAGCATTGTTGTTGAGCGTTGATGAGATGTAGTGGTCAGACACGAACACCTTCGGAGTAGCCACGAGATATACGTCGCGGTGTATACCAGAGAGGTGCCACATATCCTGACCTTCGAGATACGAGCCGTCGCACCAGCGATATACACGTACCGAGAGCTGGTTGTCGCCAGTAGTTACGAAGCCGGTGATGTCGAACTCGGCGTCGGTGTTAGAGTCTTGCGAGTAGCCTACGTACTTGCCGTTCACCCATACCACGGCTGCGCTGTATACGCCGTCGAAGTGTATAAACACACGCTTGTCCTTCCATGTCTCAGGAATGTTGATGGTGCGGCGATAGAAGCCCGTTGCGTTGTTGTCGGTTACGCCATAATCTGACATGCCAGTGTTTGCATCTGGTGGGTTGTTCTTAAACGGATAACCTACGTTGGTATATACTGGCTTGCCGTAGTTAGCCATTTCCCAAGAGAGCGGCACGCGGATGTCGTCCCAGTTGCTGTCGTTATAGTCCTTTGCTTGGAATTCGCTTTCACCAGGAGATGCTGAAAACCAAGATGATGTACCTGCAACATACTTGAACTTCCAAGTTCCGTTGAGGTTGATGTATTCTGCCTTTGTTTCGTCAGGCTGCTGCCACGGCTCTGCGTAGTGCTTAGTGTCTGCCTTCATCTGCTCTACAGAAGCGTAAGGGATGAATGTAGCGTGCGCGTCCTCCTTATAATCGCTCACCTTGCTCTGGTCCTTAATCCAGCTAACGCTGAACGAACCATGATTAGGAGAGGTTGTGCTGCCACCAGTGCCGCCACCAGAAGTGGTGCCACCGCCAGAAGTGGCGTCGGATTTGACGAAGCCGAAGGCTGTAGCTGATGTTTTAGAAGTTGTCTTAGTAAGACCCGTGCCAGCGCTGTTTACTGCCAAGTAATAAACTTTGTTTTCAGACCAAAAATAATCACCTGATTTTATATAGCAAGCCAGATAATATGTGTCGTTACCAGCGCTTTCCAAACTCCATTCCTGATTGGCGTTGGATTTTGTTGCGCCATTTTCGTAGTAATCATATTCACTATCCCAGATAAGCGGAGCCGAGGTTGTTTTGTATCCTGCCATGTCTATTGCATAGATAGAACCGAGGCTCTTGAAGTGGTATGGATAGTCAGAGCTCTTGCTGTTTAATACATTCCAGGTCTGTGTAATAGTTCCTTTGACAAGTGTGCTAACTTTTATGCTTGCGTCTTTTGTTTGGCTTTCAACGCTCAGACACTTTGTAGCATCACTACCAAGGCAAATGTAGTAGTTGCTGCCCGTGGTAGGAGTAACGAACTTTGTTTCTGTTACAGTGCCGCCACCAGTGGTTTCTTCTGTCACAAGGCTTACAGACTTGTATGTAGCACATGAGCGTGTGTTGCCTTGCTTGCTGCCATAGAGGATAGACGAAAGACTGAGGATATTGCTGATTTTTGATGCATCGCAAATCTTGTTGCTGTTAAGATACAGACCGTTCGAGTTCAGCTCGATAGTTGTTTCGCCCGAAATGTTGGTGTGGTCTTCACGGTAACTTAATAATCCAGATCCGTCACTTTTTATATCACCGTTGAAGCAGTTCACCTGCAGAGTATTGCTGCTCTTAGTATAGAAGATGTGGATTACGTAGATGCCAGAGCCTCCCCATCCATTTGCATCCTGCAAATCATTGCCGATAGAGAGCACGTTCTCGTTTGTTGTGTTGCTTTGGCAAGTGCTGAGGTCGAGCACAGCCTTGAAGGTCTGCTTCTGGAAGTCAATAGTATTCACATAATATTGGAACGACGAGCCGTTAGGCGTATAATCTTTCAGAAGGTTTGTCTCCGCTGCGAACGCCTGCGTCGCAGCGAGTACGAGCAGCGTTATTATCGCAGCAAAATGATGTTTTATATATGTCTTCATAGGATCGTATATTTTTTATTTAACGATGAGTTTAATGCCGTTCATGATGTATACGCCCGGAGCCAGACCTGCAGCAGTAGAGTTGCGGCGCACGAGCTGACCGTTAACGGTGTATATGTTTCCAACCTTAGGAGCCTCAGGCTTTACGAAAGTGCCGTCGATGCCCGTAGTGTTGTCGTCGATGCCCCAAGTGAGCTGACGGTTTCTACATGAGACGTCTTCGAAATAGCAACGGAAGCCTTTTGCTTCCATGTCTGAAACGAGATGATACACCTTGTTAGCTTCACCTATAACGTAAGAGCCTTCCTTTATCTTTGTCGGCGAGAAGAAACCTTTCATTCTTGTGCTTCCTACAATATATTGAAGGTCGCTGTTATTCCATGTAGAAACCTTGATGTCTTTAATCTCATAAGTGTGATCCTGATTAACACTCTCAGGATTTAACAAGTAAGGCTTGCCTGCTTCAATGTTGTCGCAAATAGAGAATGAGAGTTTTGTCTCAGAGTCGCCGGTTAGTATTGCCACCTTAGTGCGTGCGCCCCAAAGTTCAGCAATCTGTGCAGCCGACAAAGGAAATGGAAGACAAAGCGAGTTCCATTCGTCTGGGTAAAGTTTGCGCTTCAAAGTGACGTCTACATAAGATCCGTTGAATGTAGGGGGGGCGTAGTTTTGCGCCTCGTCGAGCGTCACTGCTTGCTGCTTAGGAGCTTCTGGAGAAACCTTCCACTGTGCAGACTTAAAAGTCGCAGCTGGTTCCTCGTACGAAGTGGCAAGTGTGCCATTTTGTATGTAGACAAAGGCAGTAGAGTAGGCGTCGCTATCCTGATAGCCCAATGTGTAAGTGCCGTCGGCAGACGACTTCAATATCCATTTGATGTCTTTGCCGCCAAAATTCCAGCGATTGGCGTCTTTAGATGGAGTCTCTGTTGCCTTAGAGATCTCCATAGCAACCGGCTTGTCTGAAATCGCTGGCTTGCCATCTGCGCCCACCGAGAGGTACTGTCCCAGCGAGTTGTAGATATACACGGAAGTCAGCGCCAATGTGTATAACAAATTCATATTAATAAAGGTTTAATAGAAAAATCAAAAATAGAATGGGAACGCCAATGGGGTTCACCACAAAAATCGATGGGATTAATTGCAATAACTAAATTCGCTTGAGTCGCAATCGTCAACAGCCTCGTCAAGATCGTCCTCCCAATTGGGGCTACTCGGTCCAGGACGCTTCATCGAATGGACTTCTCCCGGATTACCGTCTCCTTTGGAGAGGTCAAACATCATGCCTCTGGTCGTCTCAAGCGTCAATACTTCGACAAAAGGTCGGTCGTACTTTTTTTTCTTCATAAATTATTGTTTTAGTTTATTTTTATTTGCATAACTTCAAACGTAAACCTGCGGTGCTTATCATTATTTTACTTCGCTTAGGCGCACACGCCGTGCGATGCCTTTTATCCGTAAAAGCACCACATCAGTTTAACATTTTTTTACAACTCTCTTTTGTTTATTTAATTATTTCGCTTGCAAAATTAGCCATTTATTCGCTTATCTTTGTTCTTATCGCCGTGATATTAAGTTTTTTTATATATTGTTTGAAGAAGTCAAAGAATTTAAAGAAGTTATAGAATTCAGAAGTTATAGTATTTAAAGCCAAATGTCCTATTGCTGAATAATTAGCAAAAGGAGTAATGGCTATCGCTCGGCTTTGCCGCTTGCCAGAGCAAGAAAGCCCAATAATCACATAGGCGGGTGTGTCAAAACTCAATTAATGCGGGCTGAAAGCCCAACAATCACATAGCCCAGGGAGCGCCCTGGGTAAACATTATACCCCACATCTACATTCGCCCTGAAAGGGCAAAA
>ERZ1034680.334-NODE-334-length-25334-cov-32.176668_pt1 | contig 25334 bp, 21 predicted proteins | sample MGYA00520639_ERZ1034680 | MGnify/ENA primary metagenome ERZ1034680 (study PRJEB33766, sample SAMN09781760) | gut metagenome | biome: gut microbiome | host: Homo sapiens | place: Madagascar | study: EMG produced TPA metagenomics assembly of the PRJNA485056 data...
TTTGTATCTGCTCTCGTTTGCACACCAATTAACTTTGTTGATTGGTGGCTGCACTTGGCATAGCCAAAATGAATTTTGTATCTGCTCTCGTTTGCACACCAATTAACTTTGTTGATTGGTGGCTGCACTCGGCATAGCCAAAATAAATTTTGTCTCTGCTCTCGTTTGCACACCAATTGTTTACCAAATGTTTTTGGCGGTCGGTCTTTTGCCGAACACCGGTTTGAAACTTTCCTGTCTTGTATTGCGCTGGAGAATCCATATAGCGCCTTCATCAGCGTCTGGGGCATCGTCATGCACACGGCTGCCACGCTCCAACGCCAACGTCTGTTCGATGCCCACCTGCATGTCGGGGTCTTCCTTTTTGCGTTCGTTGTACCAGACAAAGCCACGTTCCCAAAGCGGACTGACCGCCTCGATACGCTGGATTTTGTCTGGCTTCTTTCGCTTGTCGGGCATGATGGGCAGCTGGTAGCCCCGCAGTTCACCTTCAACGGCAAACTCGTCGAGAATGACGTCCTGCATGAAGTTGGCTTCCATGAAGAACTGAACAGCCACCGTGTTGCGTGTACGCTCGTAGAGGTCGTATAGCCATCGAACCATCTCGCTGACTGTTGCCTGTCGCACGAAACTGTCAATGAGATGCAGTTCCGAGCCAATCTTTCCCCATAGTCGGCTCGCCTTGTAGTCGTTGGAGGTAGTTGATTTGAACGACGGGTCGGTGTAACACACCAGCATGTCGTACTTTTCGAGCTTTGGGAGCCGCTTGTATCGAATCCAATCCGCCCGGAATATCGTACCGTCGACGACAGGGTTGTGCATCATCTCCTTCTCCCAGGCCCGATAGCCCACGAAGTCGCGGTAAGCCTGTGCCTCCTCTTTGGTCCATTTCTCCTTCCATGCTGGTTCCCCGTTACGGTCGACCGCTACGATTTTAGAAAGGAACACCCCCTTTGTACGTGAGAGATTGTAGAGTACAGAGTTCTTGCTGATGAGGTTGCCCACCATAATGAAGCGTCCACGGCCCACGTCGAGCGCCCCGAAGAGCGCCTCCTTCACCCAGTCGGTGAGGTCGTGTACGCGTTTGTCATTGCGGCAGAGTTCATCATCGTCAAGGTCGTCGATAACGATGTAGTCGGGGCGTGATTCACGGTCGCGCAGACCACGCGGCGACTGTCCACGACCGCAGGCAAGGAACTTCACACCGCTCTTTGTCTTGAACTCGCCCTCCTGCCAACCGCCATCGTTCTTCTGTTGTCCGAAGTCGGCGATGAGACGCTGGTTGTATTCCAGTTCCGCTTGGATATCTCCAAGCAGTCGGTCGGCATTGTCCTCTGACTTTCCGACAACCACCATAAAGTTGATAAGCCGCTTCGGTTGGAACATCAACCAGAGCGGCGTGAATACATCAAGGTGTGTCGACTTGGCGTGCCCGCGCGGCCACATGAATACAGCCTTCAAGTCGGGCGTGTTTCGGACCTTGCGTGCAGCTTCGTTGTGGAACGGAGCGTTGTGAATGGTGCGTATGACCTCGCCGGTTGTCTTGTCACGCAATTGCAGGAAGTGTGGAAAGTAATACTCGCAGAACGCTGCGTAGTTGTTGAGCAAGCGTTTGATACGCATGTCCCTTTCTGCTGGCGTTTCGCTTTTCAAGAGTGATGTGTCCGTAATGGCTTGCACTTGCCGGCATCGCTCTTTCCACTCCTCGTATGCCTTTTTCTTTTCTGCTGCTGTTGCCATAGGCTGCCTCCACTATTTAACTTTGTTGAATAGTGGCTGCACTCGGCATAGCCAAAATGAATTTTGTCTCTGCTCTCATTTGCACACTATTTTATGCCCATCTGTTCTGTGATGTACAAGTCCTGGTACTTGTTGATTACACGCATCAGTTCGGGAGTCACCTCCGGGTCAGTCTGCGAGCGGTACTCCAGCCACTTGGAGAACGCCATGAACACCTCAATGGCGTCCACCACATTAGCCTTCTTGTCGAGCTTCTCAATGACCGACGAAAGTTTAGCCAGCTTGTCGCCAAGTCCTGCAATGAGTGCAGGGTCGTCAGAACCATTCACTTGTGTAATGAGCGTGTCGATGGTGAGCAACAGTTTGTTCACCAGTTCGGGGCGTGTGATGTTCTTTGCGGCACGCGCCTCTTTCCACCCCTCGGCTGAGCACCATTTGGATATGGTGACGCGCGACACGTCCACCTTCTCCGCAATCTCCTGCTGCTCCATGCCCGAGAGATAGAGCGTGCGTGCCAGCGACTTGATTTTATCCAAATCCTTTTTCGTTCTGCGATTGGTGCGAGCCCCATCGCTCTCACTCATTCGGATTTTCTTCTTTTCAATATCTGCCTTTGTCATGTTGATAAGGTTTTTTGTTCGTTCACATCAGGGCACACCACGCCCTGATTTAGCTATGCAGAACAGTGGCTGCGCCTCGGCATAGCATTCGAATATGATTCGATGCTCTGCGCTCAGCTTGCGCACTGTTTCTTATGCAAAAGTGCCACGATTTCGGTGGCTCTCCAAAAAAGTGTGCAATGGTTGCATAGAAGTGTGCAACCATTGCACGCTTTTTTGGTGGACAGACATTTACCTCGTAATATTGCAGTTGAAAACCGGGCGATGCAGCCCAGGAAACGACAATGATATGAGTAAAGGAAAACGTGTAAGAATAACCAATGACAGCCTGAACAGCTACGGCACAAGAGTGCTGACAGCAGGCATGAACGTGGAGCAGTATCAGCGCAACCCCGTGCTGCTGTATATGCACGAGCGTGGTAATGTGATAGGCTATGTGAAAGACCTGAAGGTGGAGAATGGTGAAGTGACCGGCGAATTGATGTTTGACGAAGCATCTGAATTATCCATACGCTGTAAGAAGCAGTATGAGTTCGGCAGTCTGAAGATGGTAAGCGCAGGGCTTGACATATTGGAGACGAGTGAGGACCCCGAACTGCTTGTGCAGGGTCAGACCAGTCCTACCGTCACCAAGAGCAAACTGTTCGAGGTCAGCTTGGTGGACATCGGAGCCAATGATGATGCCATCGTGCTGCAGAAGGACGGCAAGAAGATTACTCTCGGCAAGGACAGTGAGTGTCCCTTGCCAATGTTGAACAATAATAATCAAAAACGAATGGAACAGAAACAGTACGCCCTGCAGTTGGGCTTGCCGGAAACGGCGACTGATGCGGAAATCACCGCCAAGCTCAGCGAGCTGAATGCCGCTAAGCAAGAGAACGAGAGACTCCGGAAGGAGAAGGAGAGCCTCACGCTTGCCAGTATCACTGCCGTTGTGGAGAAAGCCGTCGGCGAGAAGCGTATCGGCACAGACAAGAAGGACGAGTTCATCAACTTGGGCAAGGAAATTGGGCAGGAGAAGTTGGAGCGCATCATCTCTGCCATGTCGCCACAGATGAAGCTCAGTGCCGTTGTCGGCCACCATGGTGGCGCTTCAACCCAACAGCCTGCCACATACAAGAAACTGAGCGATGTGCCGTCTGCAGAACTCCTGACACTCCGCAAAGATCAGCCCGAGGAGTATAAGCGACTCTACAAGGAGGAGTACGGCATGGCGTGTGAACTTTAAGTAGGTGTTCAAATTTATTTAATACAATCATTAGGTGTCATTTTCACATTTTGAACACCTTACTTAGTACAAACCAATAATACAAAAAGAATGAAAACAATTTTGACCATGATTACGGCTTTGCTGTTCAATGCGTTTACAGGGGCCGTGTTCGGTATGGCTTTGGGCGTGTCGCCCGTGGCAGGTGCAGTGGGTGCCAATGCCATTGCATTAGCCGTGAGCGGTGCAATGCCAGTGGGCGTGGCACACGCGGGCGTGCTGAAGGAGATTTGGACTGGCGAGTTGGTTAAGTCCTTGCGTGAGTTCCTCGATGGAACTTGGCTTGATGGCATCCCCGACAATTCAAGCATTGTTGACAATGATGTGATACACTTGGTGGAGGTAGGCGTTGACCCTGACGTGCTTGTCAACAACACCACCTACCCAATCCCCTTGCAGGCACTTGACGACAAGGACATCGCCATTCAGCTTGACAAGTTCCAGACCAAGGTGACCCCAATCACCGATGATGAGTTGTACGCCATCAGCTACGACAAGATAGCCCGAGTGAAGGAGAGTCATTCAAACGCCATCAACGATGCCAAGTTTGCCAAGGCAGCACATGCGCTCTGCGCCCAGAAGCATACAGCCACGACCCCAGTGCTGACCACTACCGGCGAACGTGATGCTGCTACTGGCCGTCTCAAGATGACCATCAAGGACGTGCTTGCGATGAAGGCCGCCCTCGACAAGTTGGGCGTTCCGACCACCAACCGTCGCCTCGTGTTGTGTACCGACCATGTGAACGATCTTTTGGAGACCGACCAGCGCTTTAAGGAGCAGTACAACATCGACCGCAACACTGGCAAGGTGGGCAAGCTCTACGGCTTTGACATCTACGAGTACGCCAATACCCCGTACTTCTCAGCCAAGGGCGAAAAGAAGGCTGTTGGTGACAAGGGAGAGACTGCCGGTGACTTCCACTGCTCATTTGCATTCTATACACCGCGTGTGTTCAAGGCCACTGGCTCTACCAAGATGTACTGGAGCGCTGCTGAGAATGACCCAGAGTACCAGCGCAACAAGGTGAACTTCCGCCACAACTTCATCTGCATGTTCAAGAAGGCAGATGCAGGTGTTGTAATGACCAGCGGATATAAAGCTGCATAGTAATGGCGAGAATGAAGTATTTAGTGCTACACTGCACCGCCACCCCTGAAGGCCGTGAGGTGACCTCGGAGGAGATACGGCACTGGCACACTGACCCGGTAAGCAAGGGTGGGCGTGGCTGGAAGCAGGTAGGCTATACCGACTTGATACACTTGGACGGCAAGGTGGAACGGCTTGTGGCTAACAACGAAGATGCGGAGGTGGACCCTTGGGAGGTGACCAATGGCGCGAAGGGTTACAACAGTGTGAGCCGCCATGTGGTGTATGTTGGTGGTTTGGCCAAGGACGGCAAGAGCGCCAAGGATACGCGCACGCCTGCGCAGCTGAAGGCTATGACGGACTATGTGCGTAACTTTCATGAGCGTTTTCCGCAGATCAAGATTGTAGGTCATTGCGACCTTGCTGGCGTGAAGAAGTCGTGTCCGAGCTTTGATGTGGGCAAGTGGCTTCAGTCAATAGGCGTGTATCAACAATAGCGCGTTGGCGGAATTCGTGAACAAGTTGACGGGTTGACGGGTTAACAGGTAAGTTTGCCAAGCTTTTTAAGTTTCCTGTCATTCTGGCTTTAACATAACAAGTGGTGTAAAGCATACTTACTTGTTAACCTGTCAACTTGTTAACCCGTTAACTTGAAATTCCGCCAACGGGTCAACAGTAAAAATATGAATGGCATGAATATCAGTGAAGTTCTGAACGTTCTCCTTGGTGGAGGTTTGGTGGCTACCCTTGTTGCGATAAGCACGCTTCGGGCTACCATAAGGAAAGCGAAAGCGGAATCGATGAAGGCTGAAGCCGATGCCGAGACGGTGCGCATGGACAACACCGAGCATGCCACCCGTATATTGGTAGAGAACATTGTGAAACCATTGAAGGAAGAACTAAATGAGACAAGAAGATGCCTTGATGCCTCGAAGCGCGAGATGGCGCGTCTCAGGAAAGCTATTGACACTGCTAACAGTTGCAAGCATCATGATGATTGCCCCGTTCTTGTTGGGGTGCGCGACAAGCCGAAAAGCGAGCGTGGACACGGTGGCAAGCGTGAAACTGGCGTGCGCGGACAGCCTGCGGAGCGAGGTTCGACGGATATGGTTGGAGGGGGTTGCGCAGGAGGAGGCGCAGCTGGAGATACCGCTGGCGGAACTGAGTAATTTGCCCGAAAAGGCGGCGTTCCGTGCCAAGCGCGGACGTGCCAGCGCAACTGTGGAGAAAAGAGGTGACACCATTGTGGTGTACGCCACTTGTGACAGTCTGCAGCGGCAATGTGAGTACTATGAGCGCCAGATGGCGAGCTACAAGAAAGCATTGGCGCAGCAGAAGAATGAAGCCAGGACGGAAAAGGAACGCAGTTCAAACCCGTGGAAGATGCTTCTCATCGCTTTTATTGCCGGGGTGGCGACCGGCGTAGTATTAACAAGGTTGATTATCGGCTGCACTCGGCAAATTAGGAAGGACTAGGCGACCTAGGAAGGACTAGGAAGAACTAGGAAGGACTAGGAAGACTGGGCGAGCTAGGAAGGACTAGGAAGGACTGGGAAGACTGGGCGAGCTAGTGAACTTGATTGCGCTCGTTGGCACGATAATGGACAATAATAACAAGAAAGATATGGCAAAAAGTGTATTAGACGGAACTAACCTCATACTGGGTGTTGGTGGTAAGGCTTTGGGTTTTTCGACTGGTTGCAAGGTGTCGACGAGTACAGAGACCGGTGAGCGTGTGACCAAGGAGGCTGCAAGTGGTAAATGGAAGGAGAAGTATGTGAAGAGTTATTCGGAGAGTATTTCGGCAGAGGGTTGTGTGCTTACTGATGGTGACAGTGAAACTCCGACCTATGACCAGCTGAAGGAAATGCAGCTTAACGGGGAGCCAGTTGAAGCGAATTATAGCATACGTGATGGTGACAGCCGTAATGGTAAGACGACTGGTGGGTACAAAGGAAACTATATAATTACCTCGCTGGAACTTGATGGCCAGGCAGGTGATGATGCCAAGTACAGTGTTCAGCTGGAGAACTGTGGCCCGGTGACGAAGGTGAAAGACGGGCTTAAGGACGTGACACAGACACCGACACAGAAAGGGTAATGTAAAAGTAGGATATGATGATAAAGATAAGATTGAAGGGTAAGGAATATCCTTGTGGCTTTGTTATGGGTGCGTTCCTTATGTTTAAGCGTGAGACGGGCAAGGAAGTGAGCCAGATAAAGCAGGACGACCTTGAGGAGCTGCTGATGCTGATGTGGTGCTGTGTGAAATGTGCGAGCCAGGCCGAGGGTTTGGACTTTGGTCTGGACTTTGAGACCTTTTGCAATAGTATAACGCCTGATGTGCTGAATGAATGGAACGCTCGTGTGGAGCAGTCGGCTGAAAAAAAAAGGACGGTGAAGGTGTAGCCGATCCTGAGATAGAACAATTGCTCGGCATAGCGATGGGGTGCATTGGAATGAGTATGGAAGACTTTAGCCGATGCACCCCTTCGGAGTTTTATGCTACCTGGAGTGCGTGGAATGATGTCCGGCAAAGCTGTGAGCGTAGTGAGTGGGAACGTGTGCGCATGCAGTGCCTTTGCACGTTGCAGCCGTATTCGAAGAAGACGCTTAATGCTTCGGACATTATGTTATTTCCTTGGGAAGAGGATCGGAAGCCGGTGGCTGAGGAAAAGATGGATATGGAAGAAACTCTGCGCAGATACAGGGAGGCAAAGGCTGCGGCGGGTTTGAAATAGCCCTTTATTTGGCTTTGAAAAATTTAATGAGTACAGCGATTTTGGTAACGACATATAAGAATACGGGTAAACAAACCACGAGGCAAATAGCCACCGTCAGTACCGATGCGAAAGGGTGCTGAACTATGAGGTCGTGTATGGGTTTCAAGTTTGTGCTCATAAAATGTTCTAAAATGTAAGTAGGTGTTCAAAATTGTATCTGCTACAAAGGTAATAAAAAAATGAGGAAATGGCAAAAGAGGTCAGTTTTGTAATAAAGATAGATGACAACGGTAGTGCCAAGCGCGTTACGGCCGATGCGGAAGAATTGGGCCGTGTGATAAGGGGCGTGCAGGCTGAGAGCGAGCGGCTGAAGAGTGACATTTTGACTTGGTCGCAGGCATCGCAAGCGATAGATGCCCTGCAGGACTCGATAGATGAATTGCAGGGTGTGATGGTCGACCTAACTTCGGCCTACCAAGTGCAGCTTGTGGCAGAGACCCAGTTGGCGACGATCATGCGCCAGCGCATGAACAGTACCAATGAAGAGATACAGCGCATTAAAGATTTTTGCTCTGCACAGCAGGAATTGGGCGTGATAGGCGACGAGGTACAGTTGAGCGGCGCTCAGCAGATGGCAACCTTTTTGAAGGAGAAGCAGAGCCTTGAGACGCTTATTCCCGCGATGAACAACCTAATAGCGCAGCAGAATGGCCTGAATGCCACCAATCAGGACGCTGTGAGCATAGGCAACATGATGGGCAAGGCGATGCAGGGGCAGGTGGAGGTGCTGCAGCGTGTGGGTGTGACCTTTGACGAGAGTCAGAAACAAGTGTTGCAGTTTGGTACTGAGAGTGAGCGTGCAGCGATGCTTGCCGAGGTGATAACAGCGAATGTTGGCAACATGAATGCGGAGCTTGCCAAGACCGATGCCGGGCAGCAGAAGCAGCTTGAGAACACGCTTGGTGACGTGAAGGAGCAGCTTGGCGGGCTTGTGCAGGGTGCGCTGCCGTTTGTGACGATAGCTGCCCAGACGATGGCGTGTGTGACGAATGCCAGCAAGTTTGCTGCCTCGTTGGCAGCCTTGAGTGCCGCCTTTTCCATTTCCTCTATTAAGGCTACAGCATTGGCCATACATGAAAAAATAGTATCTGTAGCGCAGAATATGATGGCTGCAAGCGGATATGCGGCAACGGCAGGAACGGCAGCAATGACGGTGGCAGTAACGGCACTGTATGCCGCTCTGACGATGGGCCTGTCGGTTGTTATAACAGGGATAGTTGCGCTGTTCAGCTCGATGGGTGACGAGGCTGATGACGCAGCTCAAGATGTGGACCTGCTGAAGGAGAGTACGGATGCCTTTGGTAATGCATCGTCGAATGCGAAGGCAGAGATAGACATGGAGATAAGTTCGCTCGGGACGCTGATAAATGGTCATAAGAATGCTTCGAAAAAGGTGAGCGAGCTGAACCGTAAGTATGGCGAGAGTTTTGGCTATCACCGTACTGCAGCGGAATGGTATGACACGCTCATAGCGAAGAGTAAGGTGTATTGCGAGCAGGTGGGTTATGAGGCGCAGGCGAAGGTGCTTGCATCGCAGATAGCTGCGAAACAACTTGAAAAGGAAAGCAAGGAAAGTGAGCGTTACCAACTGGGGCAGCAGTACTGGGACGGGAACGGCCACATACACTACAACTATGAGAATGCTGCAGGTGGCAAGAACTATTATGACCAACTTGGTGGGGAGATAAGCAAGCTGACGGGCGAAATCAATACTCTGCAAAAGCAGTATGACTCCGCCATAGCGCACATGGTGAGTGCTCAAAAGAAGTTGGACGCATCGCGGAAGTCGGTTGATTTGTCGCGCAAGAATCTGAAAGATGTGTCGGACCAGGAATTGACGGACAACATTACTCAACTGGAAAATGAACTGAAGAACACCTCGCGCAGTAATGAAGCGGAGCGGACAAGGCTGAATAAGGAAATTGGGCGGCTGAAGAAGGAGCAGAAAAGGCGTGAGGAGAATGACAAGAGGCAGCAGGGTGTCAGTACCCCCAAAAAGACCCCGAAGAAGACGAGGTCCACCACAAAGGTTACGGCAAACGATACTCCCATAACAGACCCGAAAACGCTTGAAGATGTTGGCAGGAACATATCCATATATGAGGCGCGACTGAAGAAGACAAACAAGGACGATGGCGAGAAGATAAAGCTGCTGACGGGACTCATTGCCAAATACAAGGCTCTGCAGAATGCTATACAGGAGGAGATAGATGCTGCCGACCATACGGTGGCGCTTGACACGCTTGAAGGGATAGATGCCGAGATACAGTACCAACAGCAACTGCGTGGAAAGGCATCGAAGGAGAACCTTGCCAAAATAGACAAGGAGATAAAGCGTTTGAAGGACCTTAAAACAGCGTTTGAAGACAGTTCGCACGTGGCTCTTGGCATAGATCAAATAGAGACGTATGAGCAGCTTGACAATGAGATAACCTTTTACCAAAAGAAGCTGAAGAGCGCAACCGCTACGGAGCGCGTTGAGATACAGAAGCGCATCAAGGAGTTGGAAAGGCTTCGTGGCAAGTGGGACGATGTGCTTTCGGCAATGGATAAGCCTGCAGGCATTGGCAGTTTGAACTCGATGGAGGAACTCGACAGGGCCATATCCTATTACAGCGAGCGGCAGCGTAAGGCTTCGGGTGCAGAGGTGGAGAACATACAGCGTACGATAAATGCGTTGCAAGCCAAGCGCGATGCGTTGACCCGTGTGACAGAACTCCCGGCCATGCAGCAGGAAACTGCTGAACTTGACGGGCTGAGTGGGAAACGGCTGAAGATGGAACTGGAACTCATAGGCATTGAAGGGATTAAGGACAAGATACGGTCGCTGCAGAAGATGCTTGATGACACGAAGAATCCGCTTGGTGATGAACAACGCAAGGAGGTAACAAAACTTATTCAGACATGGGGCAGGTATGAGAAAGTTCTGAAGAAGAGCAGTGTCAAATTCAGCGAAGCGTGGGCTGGTATAAAAGGCATTGGTGGTGGTGTTGAGAGCATAACTGATGCTTTGAATGGTAACGGCAGTGCCTGGCAGATGATAACGGGTGTGGTAGATGGTGCCATACAGATATACGATGGTGTAAAGGGTGTGATACAGATAATAGATGATCTGAGTGCTGCCCTAGGGATATCGAATGCTGTGACTGCTGCAAGCGGAGCGGCAGCGGTCACAGCAGCCTCGGCAAAAACGGCTGCAGCCCCTGAGGAGGTGTCGGCATCGTCTGCAACGATGGCGGCCGTAAAGGCAGAGGCGATGGCGTACCGCGAGCTTGCAGCCTCGGAATTTATGGCTGCACATGCTTTCATACCGTTTGCCGGTGCTGGTATTGCTGCTGGCTATATAGGCATGATGCAGGGGCTTGTAGGTTCGGTTGCCGTGACGCCGTTTGCGAATGGTGGTATTGTGTATGGGCCGACCCTGGCGCTGATGGGCGAGTATGCCGGAGCGAAGAGCAACCCGGAGGTGATAGCACCGCTGAACAAGCTGAAGTCGCTGATTGGTAATAATGGCGGCGGAGGTGGCGGCGTGTACGAGCTGAAGGTGAAAGGCAGGGACCTTGTGGCGGTGCTTGCCAACGAGACGAGAATAAACAGGAAAGGAACGAACATCAAAATATAAGGAGCATGTATCTGCACGGACATTTTTACAACCAAAAGGAGGAGCGCATCGAGGTGCATATACTGACTGGTGGTGACAGGACAAAGGAAACCGTCATTGGTGAGAAGGGGGGTGACCTGTCGTTTACTGATGACCCTGTGGAACTGACGAGCCAGGTGAACGATACGTTTGACCACTTGCTGTGCCAGCAGGCTACTGTACGCCTCCTGGCGCGGAACTTTGTGCCTGACTTTTTTTGTGCCTCATGCCGTGACGCTGTGGTGAACATCTACCGTGAGGGGAAATGTCTCTTTGCGGGCTTTGTGGAACCGCAGAGCTATTCGCAGGGCTACAACGAGGAGTTTGACGAGATAGAGTTGAGCTGCATCGATGCGCTGACGGCATTGCAGTATGCCAAGTATCGTGATGTGGGTTCGCTCGGTGTGCTGTACGATGTGGTAAAGGAGGAGGCTGAACAACGCACATTCTTGGCGATGCTGAAAGAAATATTGGGCGGTGTGACGGCTGCGCTTGACATTGTGGGTGGTAATGTGATGCGCTACCTGTACGATGGGAGTAAGGCTGTGGATAGTGTGGGTGATAACCGGTATGCGATATTTGGCCAGCTGACGGTGAGCGAGTTGCTTTTTCTTGGTGAAGAGGAGGATGACGTGTGGCAGCAGGACGAGGTGTTGGAGGAGATGCTGAAGTACCTGAACCTCCACATTGTGCAGGATGGGTTCACGTTTTATCTGTTCTCATGGGAGAGCGTGAAGGGCGACGAACGCATCTGCTGGCGCGATTTGCTGACTGATGCAAGCGTGACGACGGCCCGGCAGACAACGGACATTGTGACTGGTTTGGTGACAGACACGGATACGACGATAAGCGTGGGCGAGGTGTACAATAAAATTATGCTGACTGCCAAGGTGGAGCGTATGGAGAGTGTGATAGAGAGTCCGCTGGATAATGATTTGCTGAAAAGCCCTTACTGTAACAAGCAGAAGTATATGACGGAATACAGTTGTGACGCTACAAACTTGAATAAGTCGATTGATGCCTTTGTTGCTATGACTCACGGACGGGAAACAAGCTTTGATGGTGGCTGCGTGACAGACTGGTATGTGCAGATGAAGAACAACAGCCAATGGCTGTTCCCAAAGAGCGGGAGTGGTAACCTGATGGAGGAATACTGTAGTGAGGGGCGAAACCAACATGCGCTGCCGAACTGGTTGGCGAAGAACCAGGGTGCTGCCATCATGGCACTGGGCAAGGTGGAGAAGAATACGGACGCAAAGGACAACTCTCTGACACCGAAAGTGGAAATGACGAACTACTTGGTGGTGAGTGTGAACGGCAACTGTGACGACAAGGAGGCAACCACCTATCCGAATGCTGACTCGCTAAAGGCAGGCATGCCGAGGGCTGTGTATAACGGCAGCATGACGGGTGGTGTGTTTTCGCCTACAGACGAGGGCACGACGAACTACATTGTGCTGAGCGGAAAACTGATGCTGAACCCTGTGATGGCTTTGAGTGATACTTACAAGGCTATATACAACTATGACGGTGGGGGAGGTATAGATAAATGGATTGGCATGTTGGTGCCGAGCAGAGATAAAGGTGGGCGATACTATACGCAGCAGTGGTGGAAGGCTGCTGCGCCGAATGAGAAAGCGGTGTGGGACACGGAGACAGAGCGTGGCTTTGTGCCGTTTACGGATACCGGGCCTCAGTTGTATGAGTTCAAGTATAGTGCCATTGGGGACCACGGCGACCACATATCGAAGGTGGGTGTGCTGGCATGTATGCTGATAATAGGTGATAAGTGTGTGGTGGAGAAAGGCACTGCTGGACAGGTGACGGACTTTGAGTGGCGTAAGTATAAGACGCTGGCAGAGTGTAAGGACGAGGACGAATACTATGAGCAGTGCTTTACGATAGGGTTTGACCCGAAGATTGGTGATAAGATAGTTGGCACAAAGTTTGACCTGCAGAATAACGTGAACTATGAGCTCGGCATTGATGCGGAGGGGATAGCGATACCAATCAAGAATACAGATAAAGTGAGTGGCAGGGTTAAGTTTATGATTCTGGGACCAGTGAACGCATTGTGGGACGTGGTGACGAAACGGCACAAGACGTGGTTCAGGCATACGAAATGGAACAGTACAACGATACCACTGCTGGCACACGTGAGCAGCATCATGGTGGAGCAGTTTGAGGTGAAGATATATAGCGACAACGGGCTGGTGAACAACACGGGTGATAATGACTTGGTGTATATGAGCGACACAAAGGAGAGCTTTGTGAACGTGAAGGACGACATCGAAATGAAGATAAACTCGGGGCTGACGGCTGCGGAGTGCCAGGCGCTGGACGTGACGGACAGCGTGAAGATGAGCACCCCATTGAACACGTTGACTGGCGAGGGGCTGTTGGCGGTGTATGACTATGCGAGGGGTATGAGCGCTAAGCCTGAGCAGCTGTATGTGGACTACTACTACAAAGAGTGGCATGCGCCAAGGGTGGTTATGACGCAGAAATTGACGGATACAGATGGTGGCATCGTGAGTTTGTTCGCTCACTATCGCCACCCCATGATGGATAAGACCTTCTTCGTGCAGGGTATCAGTCGCAATCTTGAGGAAGGATATGCAGAAATGACACTAAAGGAAATTGAGCAATGATAGACATCAAGGTAATAAAGAAACCAAAAAACGAGGGCAGCACGTCGGCCCTGCGGACGGGTGGCACTGCTTATGGCGGCATGGCTGTGAAGGAGGCTGCGCACGCGGCCAAGGCAGACCTGGCAGAGGTGGCGAAGGAGGCAGTCCATGCCACGGACAGCGATCATGCTGTGAACGCAGATGAAGCGAAACATGCACTGGAGGCAGACCACGCCAAGGAAGCAGACAATGCTGCCAATGCAGACAAGTGGGATTATCGTGAGTTTGACGACTATCTAAATCAGCCAGTGAGAAAGACTGATGGAGTAACCTTTGACTCTGTGACCTCGGACAGCATAAGGAGCGCTGGGCAGTTTGTGGACGGAATGCTGGGCGCTGGTTTCCAGTTGTGGAAAGGTGAGGACGGACGCACCTACCTGACGGTGGACAAACTGACAGTGAGACAGACTATGGCTGTGATGGAACTGCTCATTGAGAAGGTGAGGAGTGTGGGCGGCCAGATATGCGTGAGCGCGGCTAACGGACGCATCAAGACCGTGGAGAAATCGGGCGAGCGCTATCTTATCACCTTCGAGCAGGAGAATATGTTTGTACAGCACGACCTGGTGCGCTGCCAGACGTTTACGGGCAAGGATATGCGGAGCTACTGGGTGGAAGTGGCCGATGTGACGGAGGCTGGTATCGTGGTGGCGAAGGAGGAGTTTGAGGGCGTGGAACCGAAGGAGGGCGACGAGTGCGTGCTGATGGGCAACACGGTGAACACGGACCGCCAAAATATGGTGCTCATATCGGCCACCGAGGACGGTCAGCCGAGAGTGGACGTGATGGACGGCGTGAGTGGCAAGACCTTTGAGGGTGCTCTGCGTGCGAGGCTCGGTAACCTGGACGGCATTAAGGACGACAAGTTTCCGGCAGACCGCCAGCCAAAGGGAAACGGACTATATGCGGACAATGCCTTTTTGAAGGGAACTTTCGTGCTGGAGACTGGCGAGGACGTGAAGACTCGGTTTGAGATAACGGAGGGTAAGGTGCAGAGTGCCATTGACGGTGTGAGGAACGATATTGTGAGTGATAAGAGCTACCTTAATAACCCGACGTTTGCATCGGGGCTGGCGAAGTGGGACTCGGTGGATGAGACGGTGTTCTTTCTCGTTGGCAACAAATGGGTGTGGGCTAACGGTGGGGCACTGAGCAAGAGGGGTGACGGGGCAAGCGTGGTGACTGACATGGGGCGCACCGTTGTACGGATCAAGAACAAATACATACTGCAGAAGCATGGCAACCTGCGCTTTGTGCCGACCTTTCCGGCAAACAGTGACGGGAAGAAGGAGGCTTTGCCTGTGTATCTGAGCTTTTTTTATCGCTGCGCAAAGGCTGGCACGCTGAAGGTGGGCTTTGAGGGTGTTGAGAAGGTGGGGTTCGCGGACTTTGCCAGTATGGAGGTGAGGGAGGCGCTTGGCGTGACTGATGGTTATGTGCAATATACGTGCAGCGGACTGTGGAATGGCACCGGGGACTTTAAGTTATCGTTTGACGGCGACATCTATCTGTATATGCTTGTGCTGAGCACGGACAAGATTGAGGCGCTGACGTACAAGTACAAAACACTGTTCGAGCAGAGTGAGCGGTTGGTGAAAATATCGGCAGCTGTGTTTGACAAGGATGAGCGAGCACTGCAAGAGACGGGGCTGATGATTCAACCCGAAGGTTCGGGAATCTATATTAAGGATGCAAACGGCAAACTGGCTCTGATAGGGGTTGGCGTGGAGGAAACGGATGCAGAGGGCAATAAGAAAACCGTCATTAAGCTGACGGCTGACAATATCAAGCTGGAGGGCCTGGTGACTGCCAACGGTAACTTTAAGATACTGGAGGACGGCAGCATGGAGGCTGTGAACGGAAAGTTCAGTGGCGAAATAAATGCAGCGAAGGGTAATATAGGAAAATTCGTAATCGAGAATGGTAACATCATCACCGATGGGCAAGGTTCTTTGCAGATAGGTACAGATGACTTCAAGAATGTGTTTTCCACAAAAAGCGAAGAGCGCAAGCTGAAAGTACAAGCAGGTATAGGCGGATCGATAGTTGGGGAATATGCATTCAATTATAGGCAGAACAATCATTTTACCTTGAAGAATGAAACGGGTAAGAAATATGACTGGCTGAATATTGCCGTAGCCAATGTGATGGATATGGATTATTTCAGTAGCACCAGTTCCACTATGAAAACTACCAATAGTTACGGCTTTCAGTTTGCTATGCTCGGCAGTGGACATGTGTGTCAAGACGGAATAGTGGAAGGTATGTGCCTTGATGTTATTGATGATTTTAGTGAAAATAATCAGGTACAATTAATTCAGCCGCCTTTGTGGGGTAATAGGATATGTGTAAAGAGCAACTATGATGGGTGTACGATTATCCTGCCAGACAAGTATTCACTACTATCGTGCATTGGGTGTGGTATCATCAGGAACGAAGAGCAGAGAAAGTTTTCGTTCCGTTTTGATGTGGTCAATTTCGGAAGCAAGACACTTTTTGTTGGCGGATATAGCACTGTGGTGTTTGACAACAATAAACAGCCTTTGAAAAACGATAGCTTTCCGCATATTTATCAGGGGGGAGCAGAAAAGACAGGAATACATGATGTAGGAATAGGGGTGAACAGAAACCTTAGTTTCCTTTTGGTATATGATGGTAAGGACTATAAGGCCATTGTAATGAATTCTTAAATAATAAGGAGAATAATTATGACAACAGAAGAAAAGAAAGAAATCAAGCGAGCCGTGCTTGATGAAATCAAGGCAGAGAGCAACGATATTACGGAGATTGAGACCGTTTCCACTCTCGATGGTCTTACGGGGTTGCCTGCCATGCAGGGTAAAAAGCTCGTAACTGCTCCTTTGTCGCTTCTCTCAAAGCCTGCGACTGATGCAGCAAGCAAAGCCAATACAGCAGCAGCGACAGCGAACAAAGCAGCGGACACGGCTAATAAAGCAGCAAACAATGCCAATGCAGCAGCTTCAATGATATCGCCCTATGCCGATCGTATCAACTTGGCAATGAATGGTGCTACCGCTCGCTTTGATGGTTTTGTTGAAGGGGTTATAATAGACCCCGTGTCTATAACGTCGATTGCAGGTGTATATTATGACATCAAGAACAAGCGTTTTTGTGCAAAGAAAGGCGGTCACTACTATAATAATTGGAGTGTGGGCAATGGCAAAAATGACGCATCAATGTACCTTGATGAGAGCCGTACTGTTGTGAGAAAGGACAAAGTGTTCATGTGTGGTGCTTCACTATATGTATGGAGTGACGAAGTGGGTAATTTGGTGGTAGTTGATAAGACTACGAAGGAACTTGGTACGTGGCTTATCACGCACGATAATGTTACAACTATCGATGCGCTCAATCAAGAACTTGACGCTTTTGATGCTAAAACGGCACAAGGGCTGCACCGTGTGAAATGCTGGGGCATTCCGCTCTTGGTCACGTTTGCCAACCTCAACGTGGGCGATAATGTGCTTATGCAGACTATATATGGTTCGCTGACAATGAAATCAGATGGCAGTGGTATAGCTTCTATCAATAGCATTGGGCAACACGCCATATTTGTGCGATACTATAATAATGGTAAATGGAATAGCTGGGGGAGATATGGCGCTATAGCCCAAGATGGCGTGGAAGGAACAAGTAAGCACTATGTGTACTCATCGACATCAGATGAGACGCGTTGTGTGCTGAGCAGTAAAATGTGGACTTATGTGCATACAGACGGTAATTTGTTTTTGCGGTTTAAGAAGTGGGGAGCTAATAATGATACCGTTGCACAGGATTATAGCCAAGTTATGCTGACGGGGCGTGTGTCGAATGATAAATGGGGGCTGATGAATCCTTACGTGTATGCGCGACTGAATAATCATACTTTGACAGAAGGGCTAAGTACGTTGGACGAGGTAAAGGTGAACTACACGCGCTTTGATGACAGTGGGAACAAAGTGCTTACGCTCACGAAAGCTACTACTGCCAAGGCTGGTGTGATGACGGCTGGCGACAAGAAACGGCTCGATGAACTTATTGGTGTTAAGAATTTAGGTTGGTATTCAGTTTCGTCAGGAGGCGAGTCGGCAGCAGTTAAAGAGCTGAGGAATTATGCTACCTGCCCATTTATGGTGTACGATGTGGGTACGGTGATGTCGGGGGTGGTAATGCAGGTGCGTATTGGTCAGGATTCTTATAGACAGTGGCTCAGGCTTGGCACGTCGCTCCAATATCGCGATATTGCATGGAAAGCAGGTACAGCACAGCTTGAGGTAGGTGGGTGGAACGCACTGATGGACTTTACGCCAACGCATGCTAGGCAAATTGTTGCTAATCGCGAAGATATTGCCAGTAATATGCAGAATATTCATTCAAATACCTCGCGCTTGGATGGGATTGATGGTACGATAGAGTCCTTCGGTAGTAGCATTACGGAACAGGCTAAGCGTATATATGACTTGGAGCAGTGTAGACCTTTGGCTACGAATAAGCGTAATGGTTTCATGAGTTCGGAAGATAAGACTCAACTTCAAGATGCGTTTGATGATCTAACAACTCGACAACAGGCACAGGGCGTGGCAGGGTATGTTGGCAAGAATAATGTGATAGAGGTGCAATATTCTGTTGGAAATACGTACGTTGATGCTGACATTTATCGAAATGCTGAAGAACGTGATTATACCCCTGGTGCTATTTTTTATGTGTATATTTCGGCTGGATACGATGAAGGACAGCCAGATAAACAATGTGTTTGGTTTGGCTCACCCATCGAAGCGACAAAGTTTGTGCGATATCGCCTTAATTATTGGTTGCATGGTCCTACCGATACTTTGGTCGGAAAGTACTTATATGACGCAATTAACAATAAATACTATGAGGTTCGTGAAGGTGCTGTAGGTGAATATATATCTGAAACTTCAGATGATATTCCTTGTATTATGACCATTGCCGATAAGTGCCTGTTGAATAGAATTAGGAAAATGTTAAACTTGTAATTTTAGAGACGTGTATTGGGAGTGCGACGTTTTGAATGTGATGTCGGCTTGTATCTTGGATTCGGTGGCAAACTCGAGGCGTTGAGCGAGGGTGCGTAAAGCGAGAACGAAAAGGTAAAACGAAAAGAACGGGGTTCGGATGGGGTTCGAACTCTGTTCTTGCATTATATGAATACTATCTTAGCCCAGTTGAAAATATTGGGAGGTGGGTATGTGCTACAATGGTACATTTCGTTTTAAGAAATTAGACGACTCGTTTTGGAATGGCGAAACGTTTCGTTTTGCGGATTATACAAATAGCGCTACGGCGTCAGCCCTTATGTCTCTTGAGGCCACCCGGACGTTAGTCCGTGGCCGTCAGCCGCGCAGCGGCCTTATGTATTTCTTATGTAAACCTATGTTACTTATGTTTTCCGCGCTAAGCGGCTAACACAAACGTAATATCTTCTGCTCGAGTTTCGGTTTTAACTTGAACGGGCTAAATCCGAAAATTGAGAAAGTACTTTTTTGCTTTTCCTCTTTTATTGACTATCTTTGCCACGCACTCACTTTGATAGGGAGTGCAAACTCTTAGTATTAACCCTAAAATCTACATTACGTTATGGGACTTTCTGAAGCTGTGAAAAGTGTATTTTCCAAGTATGCCACTTTCCAAGGACGTGCCTCTCGTTCAGAGTATTGGTACTTTTACCTGTTTAATATTTTGCTTGAAATAGGCTTGCTCATTGTTGGCTTTATTTTAGGTGCTATCTTAGGAGATTGCGCAGGAGCTTTTGCGGGCATGGGTTGCGCCTACGTACTGCTTTGTATCTATGGTCTTATTATCCTTATTCCTAACATTTCCGTATTTGTGCGCCGTATGCACGATATAGGTCGTTCTGGTTGGTGGTATTGGATTGCCTTTGTTCCTATAGTGGGCGCCATTGTATTGTTAGTGTTCCTGCTGACGGGCAGTGATCGCGGCGACAATCAATATGGGCCGGAACCCCTTTAATGAAAACGGGTATTCGTCTTACGAAAAATCCGCTTCACCCTTCTGCTATAGTGCGGAGGATGAGGCGGATTCTTTATGTTTGGTAGAGAGGAATATGTTTCGCGCAAGCTTCAGACAGGCATTCAAGTTACGCGGAAAGGCCGTTTATGTTGTTGTCCATCGACCAAAGGACGATGATTTACTCAATTTTCGGATTTAGCAAGGGCGGGCTGAAAACTAAATCCGAAAGCTGAATATGCGATATTGCAAAGTATGCTACCCCAAATTCTGCATCAGGGTGCTCAGGTTTGCGGTAAACAAACGTACCGATATGGCCAGCAGAATGATGCCGAAGAATTTACGCAACAGGTAGATGGCTGCGGGCGATATGATGCGCTCCACCTTCTCGGTAGCTTTCAACACGATAAATACAAAAATCATGTTGAGCAACAAACCTATCAATATGTTGACGGTGGCATACTCTGCACGCAGCGACAACAGTGTTGTAAACGAACCCGCACCTGCCAACAGGGGGAACACCACCGGTATGAGCGTGGCCGACTTGATAGGGCCCATATTCTTAAATATCACCACATCAAGTATCATCTCAAGCGACATGAGGAATATGACCAACGAACCTGCCACGGCAAATGAGGCAATATCTACGTTGAACAGTCGCAGCATGGCATCACCGGCAAAAAAGAAGCCAAGCAACAGACCAAGAGAGATGAGCGTAGCCTTCCAAGCATTGACAGGGCGCCCCTGCTGCTTAAGGGTGATAAACACGGGGGTCGAGCCCAATACATCGATGACGGCGAACAATACGATAAAAGCACTTGCTATCTGCTGCACGTCTAATCGCGAAAAGATGTAAGAGAATGACATTTTGCTATAATGGTTTACTATTATTAGAACCACCCTTAAGCCCCATGGCAGGACCGAAAATACCCGGCCGGCAACGCCTCGCACCGCCGGACCGCCAATCAAGTATGCCAACGGGGCTGGGTTAATTGACGGCACAAAGGTACTGCCTTTTTTTCAACTTAGCAATTTGCCGTCGCACACATATCAAAAAAAAACACTACCTTTGTGCAACTTAGTCATCCGTATCGCAACATGAGCAACTATATCGTATCTGCACGAAAATACCGGCCCGCCACCTTCGACAGCGTGGTTGGCCAGCACGCACTTACCACTACACTCAAAAACGCCATATCGCAAGGCAAATTGGCACACGCCTACCTGTTTTGCGGGCCAAGGGGTGTGGGCAAAACCACCTGTGCGCGTATTTTTGCAAAAACCATCAACTGCCTCTCGCCCACTCCCAACGGCGAAGCTTGCAACGAATGCGAAAGTTGCAAAGCCTTCAACGAGCAACGTTCATACAACATACACGAGCTTGATGCCGCATCTAACAATGGTGTCGACGACATTCGCGGATTGATTGAACAAGTGCAAATTCCCCCACAGATAGGACGCTACAAGGTGTTTATCATCGACGAGGTGCACATGCTCTCGCAGGCTGCATTCAATGCCTTTCTCAAAACACTTGAAGAGCCGCCCGCACACGCCATATTTGTGCTTGCCACTACCGAAAAGCACAAAATCATGCCCACCATATTGAGCCGCTGCCAGATATACGACTTTGCACGCATCACCGTGGCCGACACCATCAAGCACCTCGAATATGTGGCTGGCAAGGAGGGCATCACCTACGAGCCCGAAGCACTGCACGTCATTGCCGAAAAGGCCGACGGCGGCATGCGCGATGCGCTCTCCATCTTCGACCAGGTGACAAGCTACTGCGAGGGAAACATCACCTACCAAAAGGTGATCGAAGACCTCAATGTGCTCGACTACGACGAATACTTTGGCATGACCGACACGCTCATCAAAGGCGACATTCCCACGGCCATGACAAAGCTCAACAACATACTCAACCGAGGGTTCGAGGCCAACTACTTCATTGGCGGATTGGCCACCCACTTCCGCAACCTGCTCATGAGCCGCGACGAGCAGACGCTCCCCTTGCTCGATGTGAGCGAGCGTGTGCGCCAAAACTACCACGAGCAAGCCAAGCGCTGCGAGCCAAAACTGCTCTACCGCGCCCTCAAGCTGTGCAACGACTGCGACAGACATTACAGCACAGCCCGCAACAAGCGCCTGCTGGTAGAGCTCACGCTGATAGAGGTGGCACAAGCGGCCGTGGGCGACGACGACACGGGGTGTGGGCGTCGCCCTACACGACGACTTAAACCCATATTCAAGCATGCAGCCGCTGGCTCAGCCGTAGCTGCGCGCCCCATCTCCACCACCACGCCCCAAGTGGCTGCCGCACGCCCTGCCGCCAACGGCGCCACCCCTCACACTGCCACCGCACAACCAGCCGCGCAAGCACCGGCTGCAGCAAGCCCTGCCAATACCCCCAGCGGCATATTGGCCACACAAAGCACCTACCAGCAACTCGTTGCCGCGTCCAACAACAGCGGCAAGCGCATCACACACAATGTCAAAGTGCTGTCCATACGCGAGGAGCTGCAAAAGCAGAACAACACGGGCAAAGCGCCAGCAGCCACCAGGGCCACACAGGCCACCACCGCGCAACAGCCGGCCGAAAAGCTTAATACGCCTTTCAACGACGACCGCCTGACCTACTACTGGTTTCGCTACGCACAGCAGCTGCCCAAGGAGAAGGCTGCCACCGCCGGCCGCATGAAAAGCATGCCGCTCAAACTCGACACCGACACCTGGAGCGTAAAGGCGATAGTCGAAAACGAACTGGTAGAGGCCACCATGCGCCAAGAGCAAATATCGCTGATGAACTATCTGCGCACACAACTGCGCAACGACTACATCACGCTGCACTTTGAAATAGCGCCCAACAACATGCCGCGCCGCGCAACGAGCCGTCTTGAGCGCTACAAGTCGATGTTGCAACGCTATCCCGCACTCGAAATGCTGCGCAAGGAGTTCGACCTCGAACTGGCATAAGCACAAGCATCATCTTAAGGCGGAATTAGTAAACAAGTTGACAAGTTAACGGGTTAACAGGTAAGTTTGCCAAGCTTTTCAGGCTTCTTATCAGTCTTACTTTAACATAATAGAATGTATAGCACACTTAATTGTTTACCTGTCAATTTGTTGACCCGTTAACCTGAAATTTCACCAACAGGTTAAAACATTATCAATAAAAGGGCTAACGCCCCATAACATTGCGTACTTGCCACGGGCCAGACGCACCAACTATTATTTATGGAACAACAGACACCGAACAAGTATGTAACAGTAGCATACGAACTGTACACCGACAACGACAAAGGCATTCACGAATTGGTTGAGAAGGCTCCCATCGAGCACCCTTTCCAGTTTATCTCGGGCCTTGGCATTGCACTCGACTCTTTTGAAAGCAAAATACTGGCCTTGGCCGAAGGCGAAGCTTTCGACTTTGTGCTGAAAGTTGACGAGGCTTATGGCCCCTACCAGCAGGACCACGTTATCGAATTGCCCAAGGAGACATTTGCCATCAACGGCCGCTTCGACAAGGACATGGTTTACCCCGGCGCCGTACTGCCCCTGGTTAATGCCGACGGCATGCGCTTTCAGGGCCTTGTGCTTGAGCTCAAAGACAACACCGTCATCATCGACCTCAACCACCCGCTCGCCGGCAAGGACCTCCACTTCAAAGGCCAGGTTGTAACCATGCGCGATGCCACTAACGAGGAAATTCAAGCGCTCATCAACCACGAAGGCTGCAACTGCGGCGGCGACTGCGAAGGCGGTTGTGAAGGCGGATGCGGCGGCCATCACCACGAACACGGCGAAGGCGAATGCTGCGGCAAGCACGAACACGGCAAAGGTGAATGCTGCGGCAAGCACGAACACGGAGAAGGTTGCGGTTGCCACAAGTAAATAGGTGTTCGAAAATACCTGCTTAGCAACATGACAGGATAACGGGTTAACAAGTTGATATGTTTTGTACCTCACAGGGCTGGTAACGACTGTTTGACACAGCGAAGCCTAACCAAGTGAGCCAAACAACTTGTTAACCCGTTACACCATAACCCCCTAACCCATTAACCCACTAACCCTTTTCCCCCCTACTACATGAACACTTTTGGCCAAATATTCCGCCTCACAACCTTTGGCGAGAGCCACGGGCCCGGCATAGGCGGCGTCATCGACGGCATGCCAGCCGGCATAAAGGTTGACATGGACTTTTTACAACATGAACTCGACCGCCGCAAACCCGGTCAGAGCAAACTCACCACCGACCGCAAGGAGGGCGACAAAGTCGAAATCCTTTCGGGCGTGTTTGAGGGCACAACCACCGGTTGCCCCATAGGTTTTTTGGTACGCAACGAAAATCAGCATTCGTCCGACTACGACAACATGCGCCAAGTGTTCCGTCCCTCACATGCCGACTTCACCTATCAAACCAAGTACGGCATACGCGACCACCGCGGCGGCGGACGCACCTCGGCACGCGAAACCATAGCCCGCGTGGTAGGCGGAGCCTTTGCCAAGATGGTGCTGCGCCAAAAGGGCATACGCATCACAGCCTACACCTCGCAAGTAGGTTCCATTGCACTGAGCGGCAGTTACAAGGATTACGACTTTGCCGAAATTGAGCGCAACCCCGTGCGTTGCCCCGACCCTGCTGCAGCCCGACAAATGGCCGAGCTCATCAGCACCGTCAAGGCCGAGGGCGACACCATTGGCGGCATCATCACCGGTGTTATCGAAGGCTGCCCCGTAGGACTTGGCGAACCAGCCTTCGGCAAGTTGCATGCACAGCTTGGTGCCGCCATGCTTGGCATCAATGCCGTCAAGGGTTTTGAGTATGGCGAGGGCTTTGCCGGAGTCAGCGCACGCGGCAGTGAGCAAAACGACGTGTTTGTGCCCGACGGCCACGGCGGCATCACCACCCGCACCAACCACAGCGGCGGCATTCAGGGCGGACTGAGCAACGGGCAGGACATCTACTTCCGTGTAGCCTTCAAACCCGTGGCCACCCTGTTGCGCGAGCAGCAAACGGTCGACATCAACGGAAAGCCCACTACCCTCAAGGCCCGTGGCCGTCACGACCCCTGTGTGTTACCCCGCGCCGTGCCCATTGTCGAGGCCATGGCGGCCATGGTTATTCTCGATAATATTATGCTGAATAGCACGTCAAAATGTTAAAAACAAAGGTTTTGTAAAGTTTTCTTTGCAAAACCTTTGTTTGTTAATAACATTGTTATATATTTGCATTATCAAGTTGTCGTGATGATAACGCTTTCAAATAGTTTAGTTAAGTCTAGTTTAGTTTTTGTGTTGGTTAATGGAGGCTCGTGGAGACGCAGCCTCCATTAATTCTTTTTAGGCTGCCCGGTAAAACGTAAATATGTGAACGGACGCAAGCACCAAACGCAAGCACCCAATGCTACCTCTAAACGCAAGCACCCAACGCTACCTCTAAACTCAAGCACCAAACGCAAGCACTAATGGGGGCGACGCGTCCCGCGTCGGGAAAATAAATAAAGACTCACAGATAGC
>ERZ1034680.335-NODE-335-length-25331-cov-4.690655_pt1 | contig 25331 bp, 16 predicted proteins | sample MGYA00520639_ERZ1034680 | MGnify/ENA primary metagenome ERZ1034680 (study PRJEB33766, sample SAMN09781760) | gut metagenome | biome: gut microbiome | host: Homo sapiens | place: Madagascar | study: EMG produced TPA metagenomics assembly of the PRJNA485056 data set...
GGTTGGTACGAAAAAAGGGTCGCCGAAGGAACCGTACCCTATGAGGTGGTGCGCCCCTCCGTGACCCTAATCACGCGATATTCGGTTATCGCGAACGGAAATGAGATGCGCCTCGCGGCGCGAACAACCCGTCTCCTTACGGCGGCATTACCCGCATCAAGTCCTCGGTCGAAGCTCGTCGAGCTCCCTCTCAGCCTTTCGGCTCCCGTTCGGTTGTGCCCTCATCTTCCCGCACCCGCCCGACAACCCGCTCCGCGCTGTTTTGTGCGAGAATGGGTGGCGGATTTTGTAGCGACGGATGTGGCGACGGAAGGGAGACGGTTATGACGACCGCACGAAACATGGGCGAATTGGCGGGATTTGCGATTCCACGGCTCGGCATGGGCACGATGGCTTTGGCGATTGAGGGCCGCCCGGACCGCGATACGGCGATCCGCACGATTCACGCCGGCTTGGACGCGGGCGTGCGATATCTGGACACCGCCTGGTCGTATTACCTGCCAAGCCAACCCGGCACCGGCACCGCCGAAGACCTGGGCTACGGCGAAAAAATGGTGCGCGACGCGCTCGCCAGCTGGGACGGTCCGCGCGACGAAGTGCTGATTGCAACCAAAACCGGCTATCGCCGCACCATGGAGGCGCCGAACGTTGCCGAAAACGAGCCGGAACGCCAGCATTTGCAGGCTGTGGGCAGCCAGTACGGGTGGATGGCGGATTCGCGTCCGGAAACGATGATCTGCGACGCAAAGGAGTCGGCCGCGCACCTCGGCGTGGAGGCGCTGGACCTGCTGTACTCGCACGGACCGGACCCGGAAGTGGCTTATGAGGACCAGGTCGGCGCGCTGAAGCAGCTGCTTGATGAGGGCGTGATCCGGTACGCGGGCATTTCCCGCGTGGACAACGCGCAGATCGACATCGCCCGCGAGATTCTCGGCGACAAGCTGATCGCCGTGCAGAACCAGTTCTCGCCCTCGCACCCCGACCCTGAGCATACGATGGAGCACTGCGCGGAACTCGGACTCGCGTTCGTGTGCTGGAGCCCCCTCGGCGGCTTCCTCGACGCGTTCGACCAGCGCGCGTACGACCCGTTCCGCACGGTCGCCGGCAACCACGGCTGCTCCTACCAGCGCGTGGTGCTCGCCTGGGAACTGAGTCGCTACGAGCGGTTGTTCACCATCCCCAGCGCCCGCAATCCGCAGGAAATCAACGATTCCTTCGCCGCCACCGAACTGACGCTCACGCAGGATGAGCTGGCGATGCTGAACGCCTCCGTCGACGCCCGTCGCGGCTGAATTCCGCGCAATACGTACGATTGGCCGCGCCCGATTCCGCACAATAATCGCGATTCGGGCCGCGGCCTTTTTCGTGCCTTCTGTAGCTTGCTCGCTGCAAAATCGCCTTGGGAATAACTTACACTGTAAAATGTTTACACTGTAAGATATTATGACGGCGATTACGACGGAAGGAGGTGCCGCGTGGGCTTTGAAGAGGAACTGTTCCACGAATTGGCGACCAGCACATGGGACAAACGCTCGCGCATGCAGCAGGAGATGGTGAAAGGCGTGAAGGGCGAACCCTTCGCCGTGCAGGAACTCTATAGGAAAGGCCCGCTGACGCCATCGCAGCTCGCCTCTTCAATGAAAACCACCACCGGACGCGTGTCCACACTGCTGTCCGCGTTGGAGAAAAAAGGCCAGATCACACGCGAATCCGACCCCGACGATCGCCGTGTGGTGCACGTGAACCTCACCGAAGCCGGCAGGGAACGCGCCGAACGGCAGCGCGAAAGCATGCGCGAGGCGATCTGCTGGATCTTCTCGCAGATGGGGGAGCGCCGCGCGCGCGAATTCGTTGAGCTCACCGAGGAATTCACCACGTACATGTCGCTGTGCATGCCCGGCAAACCGCGCCCCACGGCGGACGAGGTCAAAGCCGCGTTCTCAGGAAACGCACAGGAAGACGCGTAGTATCTTACGCTGTAAATAATTCACAGTGTAAGTAATCGCAATCCAGTAATCGCAAAAACCGCGAAAAATCGCAAAAACTAATCGTAAGAAAACAAGCAAAACAAAAAACAAGAGAAGGAACCAAGCATGCTTCGCATCATGCGATACCTCTCCAAAGCGGAGATCGGTCAGATGCTCGTCGCGCTGGTCAGCATCGTCGGTCAGATCTGGCTTGACCTGACCCTGCCGGATTATATGGCCGACATCACGCAGCTCGTCGAAACCCCCGGCAGCGAAATGCGCGACATCTGGGTGGCCGGCGGCAAAATGCTGCTCGTCTCGCTCGGCTCCGCGGCGTGCGCTGTCGTCACCGGCTTCATCGCCGCACGCGTGGGTGCCTCGTTCAGCCAGCGCCTGCGTTCGCTCGAATTCAAGAAGGTGGAAAGCTTCGGCCCGGCGGAAATGAACCGTTTCTCCACCGCGTCGCTGATCACCCGCTCCACGAACGACATCACGCAGATCCAGATGTTCATCACCATGGGTCTGATGATGATCGTCAAGGCGCCGATCATGGCCGTGTGGGCCGTGTGCAAGATCGCAGGAAAGGGCTTCGATTGGACGCTCGCCACCGGCGTCGCCGTGGCCATCCTGCTGGTGGTCATCGCCGTGATCATGCACTTCGTCATGCCGAAGTTCAAGGCCATGCAGCGCCTGACCGACAACATCAACCTCGTGGCGCGCGAGAACCTCACCGGCCTGCGCGTGGTGCGCGCGTACAACGCCGAGGACTACCAGGAAGCCAAGTTCACCGAAGCCAACAAGGAACTCACCGAAACCCAGCTGTTCACCAACCGCGCCATGGCCATCATGATGCCGTTGATGAACACCATCATGAACGGCCTGATGCTCGCCGTCTACTGGATCGGCGCGTACCTCATCGACGCTGCCGACGCCGTCGACAAGCTCACCACCTTCTCCAACATGGTGGTGTTCTCCAGCTACTCCATCCAGGTCATCATGAGCTTCCTGCTGCTGAGCATGGTGTTCGTGCTCTGGCCGCGAGCCGACGTGTCCGCGCAGCGCGTGCTCGAAGTCATCGACACCGAGCCGATGGTCACCGACGGCACGCAGGACGCGGGCAAGCCGGGCGAGGAAGGCGAAATCGAATTCCGCAATGTGAGCTTCGCCTACCCCGACTCGCGTCACGCCATGCTCGAAGGCGTCAATTTCAAGGCGAAGAAGGGTCAGACGGTGGCGTTCATCGGCTCGACCGGCTCCGGCAAATCGTCCCTCATCAACCTCGTGCCGCGTTTCTACGACGCCACGCAAGGCGAGGTGCTCGTCGACGGCGTCAACGTGCGCGACTACAAGCTGAAGGCCTTGCGTGACAAGATCGGCTACGTGCCGCAGCAGTCGTTCTTGTTCAAGGGAACGATCGCCAGCAACGTCGCGTACGGAGATACGGACCGCGACGACGACACCGTGCGCCGCGCATGCGACGTCGCGCAGGCGACGGAATTCATCGACAAAAAGCAGAAGAAGTACGATTCCGGCATTTCGCAGGGCGGTTCCAACGTTTCGGGCGGGCAGAAGCAGCGTCTGTCGATCGCACGCGCCGTCTACCGTCATCCGGAAATCCTGATCTTCGACGATTCCTTCTCCGCGCTCGACTTCAAAACCGACCGTGCCGTACGTGACGCGCTCGAAAAGGAAGCGAAGGATTCCACGAAACTCATCGTCGCGCAGCGCATCGGCACCATCATGAATGCCGACCGCATCATCGTGCTCGACGACGGCAAAGTGGTCGGCCAGGGCACGCACGAGGAACTGCTCGACACGTGCGAAGTGTATCGGCAGATCGCCGAATCGCAGTTGAGCGAAGACGAACTGAAGCGCTGAAAGGGGGAGGCATGCCAAGAGGAATGGGACGCGGCCGTGGGGCCGTGGAAAAGCCGAAGGACTTCGGCGGAGTGATGAAGAAGCTCGTGAAATTCTGCAGCCGGTACATTCCGGTGATGATTTTCGCGCTGGTTCTGGGCGCTGCCGGCACGGTGTGCCAGATCATCGGCCCGGACAAGCTCAAGGACATGACCAACGAGATCACGAAGGGTCTGCCGGCCATGGTGCACGGCAAGCCCGTCATGAATTCGATCGATATGGACGCGGTGTCGCGCATCGCATGGCTGCTCGTCGCGCTGTACGTCGGGTACGCGCTGCTGAGCTACCTGCAAAGCTGGCTGATGGCCAACGTCACGCAACGCACGGCACAGCAGCTGCGTGAGGCGATCAGCCAGAAAATCAATCGCCTGCCGCTGAAATATTTCGACAAAGTCAGCTACGGCGACGTGCTGAGCCGCATCACCAACGACGTCGACGCGATCGGACAGACGCTCGGCCAGTCGGTCGGCTCGCTGATCACTTCGATCACGCTGTTCTTCGGCGCGCTCATCATGATGTTCTATAACAACGTGACCATGACGCTGTGCGCCATCGGCTCCGCGCTGCTCGGCCTGATCATCATGGGCGTGATCATGAAGGTGTCGCAGAAGTACTTCACCCGCCAGCAGATTGCGCTGGGCGATGTGAACGGCCACGTCGAGGAAATGTACACCGGCCACACCGTGGTCAAGGCATACTGCGGCGAGGAACGCTCCATCGAGCAGTTCGAGAAGTACAACAAAGACCTGTACGTGTCCGGCTGGAAGAGCCAGTTCCTGTCCGGCCTGATGATGCCGATCATGAACTTCGTCGGCAACTTCGGTTACGTGGTGGTGTGCGTGGTCGGCGCGGCGCTCGCCATGGACGGCAAGATCGAATTCGGCGTGATCGTGGCGTTCATGATGTACATCCGCCTGTTCACGCAGCCGCTGTCCCAGTTCGCGCAGGCGTTCCAGAACCTGCAGCGCTGCGCGGCCGCATCCGAACGCGTCTTCGGCTTCCTTGAGGAGCCGGAACTGTCCGACGAAACCGGCAAGCAGGCGCTGCTCGGCGTCGGTGCGGACGGCAAGCCGCAGCCGGTGCGCGGCGACGTGGAATTCAGCCACGTGCGCTTCGGCTACGACGCGGACAAGACCATCATCAACGACTTCTCCGCGTCCGTGAAGGCCGGCCAGAAGGTGGCTATCGTCGGCCCGACCGGCGCCGGCAAGACCACCATGGTCAACCTGCTGATGCGCTTCTACGAGATTTCCGGTGGCACGATTTCGATTGACGGCATCGACACCAAGTCCGTACCGCGTTGGAACGTGCACGACCAGTTCTCCATGGTGCTGCAGGACACGTGGGTGTTCCGTGGAACAGTGCGTGAAAACATCGCGTATTCGAAGAAGGACGTCACCGACGAGCAGATCGTGGCCGCATGCAAGGCCGTCGGCCTGCACCACTACATCATGTCGCTGCCGAACGGCTACGACACCGTGCTCGACGACAAGGCGTCGCTTTCCCAGGGCCAGCGTCAGCTGCTGACGATCGCGCGAGCGATGGTGGAGGACGCGCCGATCCTGATCCTCGACGAGGCCACCTCATCCGTCGACACCCGTACGGAAGAGCTGATTCAGAAGGCGATGGACGCGCTGACCGTGGGCCGCACGAGCTTCGTGATCGCGCACCGCCTGTCCACCATCCGCGACGCCGACATGATTCTGGTGATGAACGGCGGCGACATCGTGGAACGCGGCACGCACGAGGAACTGCTCGCGAAGTCCGGCTTCTACGCCGACATCTACAACAGCCAGTTCACGCTGGCCGAGTGAGGTTGGTGTGCTGACTCGCTAAAAAATCCGGAGGGACCACCCCTCCGGATTTTTGCGTTTTGGCTTCGGCATTTTTATTGTGTTGCGCTGACGGGACGGCGGATTTACCATTGAGGTGACTGGCATCAATCGATTGACGTATTTGAAAATCACAAAGAAAGTGGGCAGTCATGAAAAGCATCGAAATCGGCAAATCGGCAGTGGTCGCATCGCAGGCGGCGTTAGGCGTGATGCGCATGGACGCGCTGGATGCGGACGCGGCGGCGGAAGTCGTGCGTACGGCCGCCGAGCATGGAGTCAATTTCTTCGACACGGCGGACATCTACGGATTCAACGTCAACCGCGACCATGCCAGCTCGCGTGTGCTCGGCTGCGCGTGGAAGGACGCCGGGCTCAAGCGCGAGGACATCTTCCTGCAGACGAAGTTCGGTATCAACATCGACTTCAGCGACCCGAACAACGTGCACGCCACCCGCTACGACTTCTCCGCGAAGCACCTCATCACGCGACTCGACGAGGAACTGGAGGCGCTCGGCACTGACTACGTGGACTTCGCGCTCCTGCACAGGCCCGACACTCTGATGGAGGCCGAGGAGATCGTCGAAGCGTTCACCACCCTGCACAAGGCGGGCAAAGTGCGCCACTTCGGCGTGAGCAACGTGAACCCGTGGCAGGCGGAACTGCTGCAGTCCTGGCTCGGCGACGACCCGGCCATGAGGCTCGAGGCGAACCAGCTGCAGTTCGGCCTGATGCACGCGCAGATGGTCAGCGACGAGCTGATGACCAACTCCGGCGCCGAAGGCATGGTCGTGGCCAACCATTCGGACGGCCTGCTGTCCTACTCGCGACTGCGCCACATGACCATCCAGGCGTGGAGCCCGTTCCAGTCCGGCACGGAATACGGCCCGTTCGTAGGCAACGAGCACTTCCCGGAGCTGAACAAGGCACTGGACGAAAAGGGCGCCAAGTACGGCGTGAGCGCCAACGCCATCGCCACCGCATGGGTGCTCAGGCATCCGGCGAAGATCCAGATCGTGCTCGGCTCGATGAACCCCACCCGGCTGGGCGAAATGCTTGACGGCGCGGACATCGATCTCGACAAGCAGGATTGGTGGGACCTGTACGTGGCCGCCGGCAACCTCATTCCGTGAGTTTTGCTTGCGATTGGCCGGTTTGCGGTCTGCGATTGGCGGGCCGCCAACCGGCCAACCTGGCAATCAGTGACCGGTCGGCAATCAGAAGAAACGGCCGGGGAAACCGGCGCTGATGGTGGCGTGACGGTCGGCGTCCAACGTGGCGCAATCGAAAACAAAAACGCTGCGCAGTTCATTCGGGTCCGCAACGAACAGCGCCGTAGCCAACCCGTCCGCCACCGCAGTCGGATAGTCGCCAAATGACGCGGATTGCACTGCAACCCAGGCGGCTTCCGTTTGTTGCACGGGCAGGCCGTCGATGGCGTTGAGCAGGTGGTGAATCGCCAGATGCGTCTGTTCGTTCACCGCCACCTCCCAATGGCGACGGCTGGGCGCGCTCGCACAGAACGCGCCATCGCCGATCAGTGCGACGCCGACCGCGCAGGACGGATCATCCGGATCCTCAAGCGCCACACGGATCGGCTTGTTCGTGCGCGCCAGCAGATCGCCGCCCGCATCAATCACAAATTCCGGGGCAGCGCTTTCGCGTTTGCTGTCTGAGGTGGAAGATTGGCATGTCGGGTTGGTCGTTTCGGCTGACTTGACATGCGATGTGCGCGAAAGTTCTGAATCGGTGAGCAATCCTCCCAGCGAATCCACCAGATAACCCTTGCCGCACGCGCCGAAATCCACATGAACCGGACTGCGTGTAACCAATGTCGTACCACTCGAACGAACCACATCACGACCCCATACGGCCCGTCCGTGCAGCGCGCCCAGGCGCTCGCCGGCGTCGGCTTCAACGGTGAAACTCAGCGCGGGATCGTAACCGAGACGAATCAGGTCCTCGCCCACGCACGGGTCGATCGCACCGCGCGTGGCGGCGTGCAGCGCGTCGTACAAATCGAATAGCGGGCCGGCCCAATCGGGAAAATCGAAATGCCCGCCATGCTCCGCATTGCCGATGTGCGCAACCAGCGAATCAGTGCGAAACCGCGAAAGCGCATGCTCGTATCCGTCGATGAGTCGTTCCATTTCGGCACGCAGCTCCGCGGAAACAGGGCGGGCGGTCGAAATCAGCAAGCCGGTGCCGAGCGCCTTGGGAAACGCGGTGGTGCAGGGCATGCGCTGCGCGAGCGAAACGGAAGAATCCATACTCCTGATGCTAGCGCGTTCGTTTGTTGAGGGTGAGACCTTATGCGTCCGTTTCGTCAATGCGGGCGCTTGGCTGCGGAACGTTTGATGCGTGCGGTTCGCTTATTGGCGGCGGATACAACAGGCTTCGCCGGAGGTGGCGGATTCCGGCGCGTCGAGTTCGACGAGCATGCTGCGAGCGTGCCACGATGTGAGATGACACGCCGAAGATGGTAAAAACAGGAATGGCGGAATTCCGCTGATTCTCCATGCGTGATACATCAAGACAAATTAAAAATCAAGACTGTTCTTTAAAAAATTTTCGTTTTATCTTGGCTTTCGGTGCGTATATCGCGCACTGAAAAGTTTTGAGAAGGAAGATTCGACCCATGTCATCTCGCGTCGCGCAGCGCCACGCAGCCGGTTCCTACGATTCGTGCGATTCGCGCGTCTCGGCTTCCGGCCGTCTCATCACGCTCGTCGCCGCGCTGATGATCGCGCTCGCCACGCTGTTTGTCGGCATCGCGATGCCGCGGCAGGCGTCCGCCGCTGACGGCAACCAGACGAATTTCGATTCCTGGACTGCCGTCGCGCAGAATATCGCCAAGCAGCTTGCCACCGCCGAAAAAGACTACAATGACGGCGATTACGGCCAGGCCGGCACCGGCTTCCAGACCGCGCATTGGATCGGCTATGATGCGTCCAACTTCTCGAAAGTCGTCAACGACACCATTTCCGCCGAATGCCAGCAGACACTGCTCAGGCAGTTCACCGATTTGGAAGGACTCGCGTACCAGCAGGGCCAGGGGAGCGCGATCGCAAACGGAATCAACGCGCTGAACGCGGACCTTGACACGGCCGCGCAGACGCTTGACGGCAACGCGAACCTCGCCGACCCCAAAACCTACGCGAAGCAGCGCGCCGAACAGACCGCCGCGGAACGTAAGAAGCTCGACGCGGCCAAAAAGAATTCCTCCAAAGGCAAAGGCGACCGCACGTGGAGCGAAGTCGCCAGCGAAATGAACGTCATCCTCGACAAGGCATACAAGGCCGCCATCTCCGGCAAAGGAACGGAAGGCTCCAGCCTCGTCAACAACGCGTACTACCAGTACTACGAGAAGCTTGGCTTCGAAAAGAACGTGATGAACGCCATTTCCGGCGACCGCGTCTCTCAGGTCGAATACCAGTTCAAAATGACCCGCAAAACCATGCGCGATGGCGGCTCCGACAAGGAGATCAAGAAGCTCGTCGACGACCTGAAAAGCTGGCTCGTCGAAGACGCCGCCACCCTTGACGGTGGCGCGGCGGGCAACGTCAACGCCTTCACCAAAGCCATCACCAGCTCCGCCGGACAGGCGTTCCTCATCCTGATCCGTGAGGGCCTCGAAGCGCTGCTGGTGGTGGCCGCAGTGGTGGCCTACCTCGTCAAATCCGGCAACCAGCGCTTCACTAAGTGGATCTACCTGGGCGTGCTCGCCGGCCTCGCCGGCTCCGGCCTGATCGCCGTGCTCTTCACGTTCCTGTTCGGCGGCTCCGGCCCGATCCAGGAAATCTCCGAAGGTGTGTGCGCGCTCATCGCCATGCTCATGCTGCTGTGGACCAGTAACTGGATGCTCAACAAAAGCTCCGTGGAAGCGTGGAACCGTTACATCCGCACCAAAACCGAGTCCGCCGTGGCCGATGCGCAAAGCAAGGTGGCCGCCGGCGAAGGCGTGGGGCTGGGCATGGTCGTTTCGCTCGCCATGCTGAGCTTCCTCGCCGTGTTCCGCGAAGGCGCTGAAACCGTCATCTTCTACGAATCGATCTACTCGATGAGCCGCGACGCGCAAGGCATGTGGATCGGCGGCATCGCCGCGGGTGTGGTGCTGCTCGTCATCTTCCTCGTGCTGCGCTTCACCTCCGTGAAGATTCCGATCGGCCCGTTCTTCCTCGTTACGTCGATCCTGATGGCCGTGCTGGTCGTCATCTTCGCCGGCGGCGGCATCCACGCGCTCATCGAAGGCGACCTCATCGACGGCCACTACCTGTCGAGCGTGCCGACGAACGACTGGATCGGCCTGTATCCGTACGTCGAATGCCTTGCGGCGCAAGCCATCGCGGCCATCGTTGTGGTGGCGCTGTTCGCCGTCGGTTTCGCCAAGAAACGCAGGTTGCGCATGGCGGCCGATACGGGCGATTCGCTCGATACGGGCAATTCGGGCGATTCGGACGCGGCGCACGCCTGACGGCCGCCATCCGCAATCGAAATTTCCAAGATTTTCCTCACCATCCGACAACACAGAAGGAAAGAGAAATGAAGAATAAGAAGATCGCCGCTCTGCTCGGCGTCCTGCTGGCCGGCTCCATGGCCTTCTCCCTGTCCGCATGCGGCGGCTCCGACAACGCCGCCTCGTCGGACAAGTCCAGCACGACCACGTCGGACACGGCGAAGGACACCAAGGCCGCCGACGATTCCAGCTCCGACGATTCCGGCGCAGGATTCGAGGAGATCCAGGTCGACGAGAAGCACTCCGACCAGGAAGTCGGCCCGCTGACCGTCAACGCCGTATACTTCCAGCCCATCGACATGGAACCGTCCGGCATGGGCCTCAAGGCCGCCGACGCGAGCTTCCACCTCGAAGCCGACATCCACGCCAACAAGAAGGGCACCGAACTCGGCTACGGCAAGGGCGACTTCGTGCCGGACCTCACCGTCAACTACGACATCATCGACAAGACCTCCAACAAGTCCGTCGGCTCCGGCACCTTCATGCAGATGAACGCCTCCGACGGCCCGCACTACGGCGCCAACGTCAAGCTCGACAAGGCCGGCGCCTACAAGCTCGTGCTCAAGATCGAATCCCCGGAGAAGAAGGGTTGGATGCTGCACGTCGATCCGGAGACCGGTGTCAAGGGCCGCTTCTGGACTGAGCCTATCGAGGTCACCTTCCCGGACTGGAACTACACGCCGCAGGAATGGTGATTGAAGCGTGAATTCGCTTGAAAGCCGGTTCATGAGCGCGTGAGTTCCCACGGTCGCGGTTCCGGTATGCATTGCCCGACACACTCAAGGCCGTTCGGCCAAGCTTACGGTCGGGCAACGCATACCGGAACCGCTCTCTTGCGTTTATGGGAAACGCTGGTCGGCTTTCGGATTGAATTAACTGGGCTTTGTAGGGAAGGCCGGGAACTCCTCGATTTTGGGGAGGGAAGGGATGAAAGGATTTTGGGATGCTGCTGCAGTTTGTGACGGTGTCGCAGGGGGTGTTGGCACCGGCGCTGCTCGTCATGGCGTTGAGCGTCATGCTCACCGTCGGTGAGGGGCGTGACAAGCCTCTGAGCGCGTACTGGCGGCTGGCCGGTTTCGTTGTTGGATTCGCCGGCGCAGTCGTATTCGCCGCGCTGCGCGCCACCGCCGTCATCACGCAACGCACGTTCGTCAACTATCCGACCCTGTGGTGCTGCGTGATCCTCGACGTGGCCGTGTTCGTCATCGTCCTGTTCGCCCGCCGCATCACCGCCGACTGGCACAACCACCGCGCGCTGCTCGACATCGCCAATCTCGTTGCGGCGCTTGCGATCGCGGCCACCACCTTCCGCGCGCTGCCCGACGTGATTCTGCGACTGACGATCTTCGTCGAGCCGGGCGATCCCATCTTCACTTCCGACATGCTGTTGCGCGCGCTCGGCTTCGCTTTGGGCGCGGCCGTCGCAATCATCGCCGCGCTTATCTTCCGTACGATGCGTTCCACCGCCGTCCGCTGGTCGTTCACGACGGCGGTGCTGCTGTTGGTCGCGCTGTTGTTCGCACAGCATTTCACCGACCTTGCGCAGATCCTCCAATCCAAACGCATCGTCAGCTTCCCGACCGCCGCCTTCCTCGCGCTCGTGTGGGGCATCAACCATCAGCGCAGCCTGACCATCGCAATGGCGCTCGTCTTCGCCATTCCGGCAATCGCCAGCATCGTCATGGGCTTCAAAGTCAAGCCGACCGGCGCCAACGAGGCGATCGCACGCACGCATATCGCGTTCCGCCGCCGCGCGAAAGCGGCCGGCGCGTTCAGCCCGGTCGCCCTGATCTGCGTCACCGTGGCCCTGACGTACGGCGTCGCGCAAACGCAGAAAGTCGTCACGCTCTCGCCGCCGGAAGACTACTCGCTCGCCGACGGCGTGGCCACCATCAAATTCAGCCAGATTTCCGACGGCCACCTGCACCGCTTCGAATACCGCGCGAAGGACGGCACCTCCATGCGATTCATCATCATCAAGAAGAACGGCGGCGCGTACGGCGTCGGCCTCGACGCGTGCGACAACTGCGGCGACGCCGGCTACTACGAAAAGAACGGCAAAATCATCTGCAAGAAGTGCGATGTGGCCATCAACCTCGCCACCATCGGCTTCAAAGGCGGCTGCAACCCGATACCGTTCGACTACCAGGTCAAGCCGGGCAAAATCGTCATCCAAACGTCCACGCTCGACGCGCTGTCGAGCCATTTCCAGTGAGCGCCGAAAAAGGTAAGGGGGTGCCATGTTCTTTCTGAAAATGATCTTCCGCTCGTTCAGTAGGCAGTTCAAACGCCGTCTGCTCATCGCCGTCACCGTGTGCCTGTCCGCCACCGTCAGCGTGGCTATGCTCGGCGTGGTGTTCGACGTGGGCGACAAGCTCAACGCGGAGCTGAGCACGTATGGTTCGAACATCGTCGTGCAGCCGAAGTCCGACGCTGTGGTGAGCGATTTGTACAATACCGGCGATTCTGCCGGCTCGGCTTCGGGTAGTTCGTCCGGTTCGGACGGGGGTTCCGCTTCCGACGGCTCGGCTGCGGCGGACAGCGCCGACCCGACCGCGTTTCTGAAGGAGTCGGACGCGCAGAAGATCAAGACCATCTTCTGGGCGTTCAACATCACCAATTTCGCGCCGGAATTGAACATCCACGCGGATGCGGGGTGTGTCGGTTCGGGGGCTGGTTCGGCTGGCTCTGCTGGAACGGCTGGTGCGTCAGGTGCGGCTGCTTCCGCGGCGAAATGCAAGGCGACCAACGTGCCGATCGTGGGCACGTGGTTCGCGAAAACCCTGCACATGGACTCCGGCGAGTCCACCGTGGCCGGCATGAACGGCATGCGCTCATGGTGGAAAATCAACGGAACCTGGCCGAAAGACGACAGCGAGCAGGCGATGGTCGGCAGCGCGCTCGCCGCGAAACTGGGCGTGAACGTCGGTGACAGCGTTACGCTCGACAAGACGATCGCCGTCGGTGCGGACGACAATACGAACGGAGGTACCGGGAAAACCGGCAAATCCTCCACCGAACGCAATCGCGTGAAAGTGAAAATCGTCGGCATCTTCGATTCGGGCGATTCCGACAACAGCGCCATTTATATGCCGTCCATCGCCGCGCAAACGCTTGCGAATCTGCCGAATTCCATCGACAAGATTGAAGTCAAGGCGCTCACCACGCCCGACAACGACCTCGCGCGCAAGGCGTCGAAGAATCCGAACGCGCTCACGCAGGACGAGTGGGAGACGTGGTATTGCACCGCGTATCCGTCGTCGATCGCGTACCAGATCGAAGAGGTGCTGCCGGGCGCGGTGGCCAAGCAGGTGCGCCAGGTGGCCGCGCTGCAGGGCGATGTGCTGAACAAGACGCAGGCGGTGATGGTGCTGATGACCGTGCTGTCGCTGGTTGCCGCCGCGATCGCCGTGGCGAACCTGATGGCCGCGTCGATTGGCGAACGCGGTTCGGAATTGGCGCTGTTGAAGGCGATCGGCGCCACGGACGGCGCGGTTTCGCGCCTTATGCTCGCCGAAACGGCGGTGATTTCGCTGGTTGGTGCGATTGCCGGCGCGCTGCTTGGCTCGGGCGTTGCACAGATCGTGGGGCACGTGGTGTTCGGCTCGGGCATCACCATGCGTCCGATGGTGTTCGTGTTGGTTTTCGTGTTGCTGGCGGTCACTGTGCTCGTGGCCTCGCTTTCGTCGATTCGGGCGATTCTGGGCTTGCGTCCGGCGGAGGTGCTGCATGGTAGGTGAGTTGTGCTTGGCTTTCGTAGGGGGTGTGCGATGACGAATCGCAAGATGTTCTTCACTATGCTGTGGGGCGCGGTGTTCCGCCGTCGCTCCCGTGCGATGATGGCCGTGATCGCGTCGCTTGTCGGCGCGGCCACGCTGTTCTGCCTTGCATCCGTGTGCGTCGCGGTGCCGCAGCAGATGAACGAGGAAATGCGCGCGTACGGCGCGAACCTGATTGTCACGCCCGCGTCCGCAACGGGCAAATCGCAAGGCATCGATACTGCAACCGTACACAACGTGACGGCGCTCATCGGCGCCGGACACAGCGTGAAATCAGCTGCGTACCGGTATGAGAGCGTGCGCATCAATTCCGCGCCGTACACCATCGCCGGCGTGGATGTGAAAGCCGTCCGCGCGCTCAATCGCCATTGGAACGTAACGGGCGACTGGCCCGGCGCAGACAACGTGATGGTCGGCCGCGACGTCGCCGACGCGCTCGGCGTGAAAGTCGGCAGCCGTGTCACCATCGGTTACCGCGCCGCCGACGCGTCTGCTTCAGCGTCTTCTTCCGCGTCCGCAAAATCCGATTCGGACGAATCAACTGAAACGGCAGAATCGTCCGCGCAGGGCACGCAGAGTACACAAACTACGCAAGGCGAACAGACCACGCAAGCCACGGAAAACGGCCGCGTCTCGTCCGACATCATGGATAACAACGGCACCGAATTCCGCATCTCCGGCATCGTCGACACCGGCGGCAACGAGGATTCCATCATCTACGCCACCACCGCGGACGTGGCCAAACTCGCCGGTTCCAAGCGCGGCGCCGACGTGGTCGAATACTCCGTGAACGCCATGGGCGACGAGCTAAACGACATCGTCAACAACATCAATCGCAGTGCCGACAAAAACCCGAACAGCGCCGTCAAAGCGCAGACCGTCACCAGAATCACCTCGTCCGACACCCGCATCATCGCCATGCTGCAGACCCTGTTCTGGATTGTCTCGCTCGTCGTGCTCGTGCTGACGCTCGTCGGCGTGGGCACCACCATCAGCTCCATCGTGAGCCAGCGTCGCAACGAAATCGGCCTGCGCAAGGCCCTCGGCGCCGACTCACGCGCCATCGGCGTCGAATTCTACGTGGAATCCGGCATCTACGGCTTGATCGGCGGTCTGCTCGGCACAGCCATCGGCTATGTGCTGGCGCGTGTGCTGTGCGCCACCGTCTTCGGTCGCGAGATCGGCTTCAACTGGCTGCTCGGCGCCGGCTCGCTGCTGCTGAGCGTGGCGATCGCCGTCATCGCCTCCATTCCGCCGGTCCGCCGCGCCACCCGTATCGACCCCGCCATCGTTTTGAGGGAGGAATAATCATGGACAACGAACATATGCTGCTGGAACTCGACCACATTTCCAAGATCTACGGCGATCTGCACGCCGTCGACGACCTGAGTCTGACCGTTCCGCAAGGGCAATGGCTGGCGATTGTCGGCTCGTCCGGTTCCGGCAAAACCACGCTGATGAACATGATCGGCTGCATGGATACGCCGTCGAAGGGTTCCGTCATGCTTGAAGGCCGGCGATTGGAGGATTTGAACGCCCGCCAGCTCGCCGATGTGCGTAAGAACATGATAGGACTCGTGTTCCAGAAGTTTTACCTCGTGCCGCATCTGACGGCGGTGGAGAACGTGATGGTGGCGCAATACTACCATTCCGTGGTCGACGAGAAGCAGGCGATGGAAGCGCTGGAACGAGTGGGATTGAAGGAGCGTGCGCATCACCTGCCCGGCCAGCTGTCCGGCGGTGAGCAGCAGCGCGTGTGCATCGCCCGAGCGCTCATCAACTGCCCGAAGCTGATTCTCGCCGACGAGCCGACCGGCAATCTCGATGAGAGGAACGAGAAGATCGTGCTCGACCTGTTCCGTCAGCTGCACGAGCAGGGCACCACGATCATCGTCGTGACGCATGACGCGCTCGTCGCCTCCTGCGCGCAACGCGAGATCATGCTCAACCATGGTGTGCTCGTCGGCGAGCAGTGGAACGACGAGGAGGCGAAACGCGCGTACGAAGCGGCCGGTGGCAAGCCTGCGCACACCGGTTCCGCCGAGGAAGGCGCACAGAACGGGGGTATTGCGATTTTGTTCGCCGACCCTACGAAGGCCGCAAAAACCGGAGATACGGACGCGGCCAACGTTGCCGTTGCGGCTGGCGTTGCCGACGATACGGACGTAGAGCCCGACGTCATGAAAGGGGAGCAGGCATGAGCACCGCACAATCGAACGCAGTCAAAGTCATCGCACTATCCGCGGCGAGCATCGCGCTGTTGTCGGCATGCGGCGAGCCGAAAGCCACGCCGATGGACGACGAATACGCCGGCAATTCCGGCGAAAGCGTGCAATCGCAGGAAAATAAGTCGAAAACCGACGGCAAGGCGGCTGACAATACGGCCGGCGGCGACGCCACCACCAAAAACCATGCCGATGACGCGAATTCCACGACGTCCAGCAAGCAGGACACCGGCAACTACGCGGATGGCGACTATTCGATCAACGGCCAGTACGGGCCGGTCGGCGAGGATACCATCGACGTGCATCTGACCGTTAAGGACCAGAACGTGACGGCCGTGGAAATCGTTGGGCATCCGTTCACGTCCATCTCCAAAAAGCATCAGAACGACTTCGCCGAAGCCGTACCGGACGCGGTGGTCGGCAAGCCGTTGAAGGATCTCAAAGTAGACAAGCTCGCCGGCGCCAGCTGGACCTCCGAAGCCTTCAACAAGGCGTTGGAAGTGGCGCGTCAAGAAGCGTCAATCCAATAGCCCATTCCTTCTGAAACCGACACGGCACGCCCGTCTTGCGTCGGTGCGGACGGTTTTCCTGTGCTTACCGTGCGGATTCGGCGCATACGTTCGGCCAGAGCAACGTGGCCATGTTCTCGGCCCAGGAATCAGGCTTGCGTTCCTTGCCGGATTGCCGTTCCCCTCCGGCTTCCTGCCCCGCCAACGCTTTGCAAGCCAGCATGGAACCCAGCACCGTGCTGAACAGGAACGTGTAGTCCAAACGGTTTTGAAACACTCCGTCGGCGATGCCACGTTCCATGAACCCCACGAACCGTTCTTCGGCCGGCGCCAGCACTTGTGCTGCGATCGCCTTCAGCGTGGCGTTGTCGGAAGACAGCACCACGCCCACGGCTTTCAATCCGAGTTCGCTGTCGAAGCAGTCCTGGATGCGTCGCAGCATGGTGGCCAGTCCGCTCCGCGACGGCTTCAAATCGTTGAAATTCGGTAGTCCGGCAACTTCCGGTTGGATGCGTTGCAATAAATCGTCGGCGTTTCGGTAGCGTCGGTAGATTGTGGTCTTTGCTACCCCTGAACGTCGTGCGACCTCTTCGATGGTCACCGCTCCGATACCATCGGAAATCACTATCCCCAATGTGGCTTTCATGATTTTGCGGTCGGTTTGCTCCCGTAATCGCTCACGTCGGCCACGTGCTGTGCCGACGTCTTCCTGCGTGGTTTTTTGCACCGTCTTCCGCGTGCCCTCTTGCGTGGTTCCGCCCATCATGCCGCGATCACTTTCGTGCTTTCCAGCTTGCTTACGTACCAATGGTTGAACTTGACCAGTGGAATGCGCAGTAGCAGGCCTATCAGCAGCAGCGGCGGAATGAACAGCAGTAGCGCGCCAATCGCAAACCAGTAATCGTTACTGTAGATTCCGCCGATCGCCGCGCGCATTGCTGTGATTGAATGCGTCGCAGGCAGGAACGGGCTGATGCCGCTGATGATTTTCGGCAGCACGGCCAGCGGATATGCGCCGTTCGCTCCGGAGATCTGCATGACGAGAAACAGCACGCCGATGGCTTTGCCGACGTTGCCGAAGCTGGCCACGAGCGTGTAGATGAAGAACGAGAACACTAGGCTGCTCACCCAGCCGGACAGCATGAACAGCAGCGGATGCACCGCCTGGACATGGAGGAACAGCAGGCTGCCTCCCAAGGAGAACGTGCTCTGCAATAGTCCGATCACGCCGAACACACCGTAATGTCCGAGAAACAGCTGATGCGGTTTCGGGTCGCCGAGTTCCTTGCGCACCTTACGCGAGACGGTGGTCTTGAGCGTCACTGCCATGAGCAGCGAACCGACCCACAGTGGCAGGATCGTGTAGAACGGTGCCATCTGCGAACCGAAGTTCTTGACTGGGAACACCGCGTTGCGTTTCACTTTTACGGGGGCTGCAAGCGCGGCGGCCAACGAGTCGGTATTATCGCTGAGCACATCTTTGACGGCGCTCATATCGCCGCTGTTCAGCGCATCGGTCAATGTTCCGGTGAATGCGCCCAGTTTTTTGCCCGCGCCGGCCAGACTATCGGCGGTGGAATTCAACACGCTGCTGATGGCGGTCAGATTCTTATCCGCGGTCTTGGCGGTGCCGTTCAGATTGCCCAGCGCGCCTTTCAGATCGGCCGCTGCGGCATTGAGCGCGGTGGTGGTGCTGGTAATGGACGTGGCGATATCGTCAAGTTGCGGTTTCAGTTGGCTCTCATAGTCGGTTTTGATGCCACTGACGGACGTTGCCGCCTGCTGCGCCAGTTTCTTGATCTCCGCACGTTCGGCCGTGGTATCGCTTACTTTGGCGTCGATGTTGTCGGCGCTGCCATTCAGCGCCGATGCTAGGTCGTTGAGCTGTGTGATGGTGGTGCCGACGTTGGTTTTGAGATGGTCGATGGCGTTCCTCACCGCTTCCGGCAGCTTTTCGTTTGCGCTGAGCGCGTCGAGCGAATCATAGATCTGCTGGTAGCTTTGCGCCTGCTTGCTGATGTTCGTGGCCTGGTTGCGTAATGCGTTGGCGGTGTTGCCGGCCTGCGTGCCCGCATTGCCGAATAGGCTGTCCACATCTGCTTCCATGGCTGTGAAGCTGTTGGCGGAATCAGTCAGAGCCGTGCCCAGCGCGGTGGTGCCGGTCTTCAACGCGCCCGTCAGATCCTCCACGCCGCTGCCGGCTTGCTTGAGTGTTGTTCCTGCGCTTTTCGCATTGCCGCTGACATTGGCGATCAGACCGTCGGAGGACTCAAGCAGATGCCGTGCGCTTTGGGTCAGCGTGCTGAACGTGCGGAGCGTTCCGGAAGCGTCGGTGAGCGTTTCCGCGAAGTCGCTGATATTGCCGTTGAACTGCGTGAGTTGTTCCTGCGCGGCTGGCTTGTCGAGTTGGTTGGCGAGCTGCGATGCCACACTCAGCGCGGTGCTGGTCAGTGTTTCGGAGAACGTCTCGTTGACCTGCGCGCTGACCGTATCGGCGCCTTGGCCTGTGATCTTCGGAGCCAAGGCGTTCTTCTTTTCATTGTTGTAGTAGGCGATTTCGGCGTGGTCGCCATCGGATGCGAAGAACGTCATCATACGGGTGCTGAAGTTCTTCGGAATCACCACAGCTGCGTAATATTCGCCGGATTTGGTGCCGTTGATGGCTTCTTTTTTGGTGGTGAAGGTCCAGTCGAGCTGATCGTTGGAACGCAGCGTGTTAACCACTTGGTCGCCGATGTTGATCTTCACTGGAATGAGGTCGGACCGGTATCCGTCGTCCTCATTGGCTACGGCGAATTTCAGATTGCCGGTATTGGCGAACGGGTCCCAGCTGGCGGCCACGTTGAACCATGTGAAGATGCCGGGGATCACAACGAGTCCGATGACGATGATGATGGAGACGACGTTGCTGGTGATTCGCCGGATGTCGCCGACGAACAGTTTCCAGATGTTTTTCATGCGTTGCTCCTTTCCTCGGTGTTTTCGGTTGTCTCGGCGGTCTCGGTAGTCTCGGTGGTGTCCGTGGCGGCATCGTTCGCGGCGGCGCTTGGGCCGGTCGTCTGCATTTTCTGCACCAGTATGGCGATTCCGTCATCTTCATTATGGTTGACGCCCGTCACGTTTTCCGTCGTTTCTTTGATGACGCTGGTATTGCGATTATCGGATGTCGTGCGTTTGCCGCTGGTGCGTCTCCGCGTTTTGCGCAGCAGTCTGTTCCGCCGTTCCTGTTGCGCCCGCTTTTTGCGACGGATGCGTGCCGCTTGGCGCTCCACCAGCATGGATCGGATCGATTCATCGCTCAAATGGCCGAGCTCCACTTGACGGTTCAGATTATCGCGCATGTATTCGATGGCCATGAGGAAGCCCATGATGAGCAGAATCCAGACGACCCACGTGGCCAGTACCACCACTTTCTCTCCGTTGGTGAACGAGAACACCGCCGCCAGAGTTACCGGGACCACGAATCCGATCACCAGAGCTCCGCGCTTGAGTTTCGGGTACAGTTCCGCGAACCGACTTGCGCGTTCCTCGATCACCTCGCGGTAGCCGCCTTTGTCGGCCAGCACCTGAATGGCTTGGGACATGTTGTATCCGCGTTCCGGAAGCTCCACTTCCTCGCCGATAATCATGTCGCTTTCCTTGATTTCGCGGGCGAAGAGTCGGTTGAGGTTGACCAACAGAGGACGGACCACCAGACCGATGACGAACGCCATGGCGGCAAACAGCAGCAGCGTGCCGATCGCCTTGATCCAATGGCCGTCGTAGAAGCCGGCGATGGTCTCGCGGAATGCGTCTATCGAATAGCTGAATGGCACGAACGGATAGACCATGCGGAAGAACTTCGGCATCATCTCGATCGGATACAGGCCGGAAGCGCCTGGAATCTGCACGATCACCAACGCCACGCACAGGCCCTTGCCGATGTGCATGAACGTGGTGGACAGCGCGTACGTGATGCTCAGATATACCAGCGATGTGATCATGCCGGTCAGTATGAACAGTGGCGCGCAAGCCGTCTGCACGCCGAGTATCAGATCGCCAACGGTGCAGATCGCGCCTTGAATGACGCCCATCGTGCCGAGCAACAGGTATCGGGCCAGATACTTTTCGGTTGCGGTCGGATCGAGACCCTCAAGCCCCTCGTCATCCACCTCCACTTTGTAGATCACCACAAAGGCGAACGCGCCCACCCACAGTGCCAGATTGGTCATCAGCGGAGCCATGCCGGAGCCGTAGGAGTTGACGGGATACACGTTCTTCGTGTCGATTACGGTCGGGGACTCCATGAACGAGGCGATCTTATCCGCGTCAAGCGAACTGCTGCCGGTCAACGATGCGAGCAGATTCGTAGTGCCCAGCGCCTTCAGGTCGGTGCTGACGGTGGTGAGCTTCGTCTCCATCTTCGCCAGCTGCTGGTCGGTTTGCTCAAGGCCGATGCGGGTGTCTGACGCCACTTGGTCGAGTTGGTCGAGCACGATGTTGGTTTGCCTGACCACGCTGTCCTGGCTGGTCACGGTGCCGGCAAGTGTTCCGGCCGTCCCAGCCAGCGAGCCCAGCGCGGAATTCAGTCGCGGCAGTGCGCCTGAATTGATGGCGTTGCGCGCCGTGCCTGCGCTTTTGAGCGAGTTCTGCGTGCCTATGTTGAAATCGGTGGACAGTTTGGATACGCTGCCGGCTGTGGCCTGTGTGTTCTCGCTCAGGGTTTTGAGGTCGGCGAGTGTTCCGGCTGCCGTGTTGTTGGTATTCTCCAGTTTGCTGATGATTTGCTGGTATTGCGCGTTGTCGCTGGCGGATTTGAGCTTCTCGAGCAGTTTCGCATTGCTGTCGGTGATGTTTTGCATGCCGGTCACCGCCTGCTGTACCGATCCACTTGCCGCGGATACCGCCGACGAGATCTGGTTGATGCTGGCTGTGGATTGCGCCGTCGCTTGGGAAACAAGTCCGGATCCGGTTTCCAGCGCGCTGTTGGCGTTGGACGAAAGCGTGTTGAGCTGGGTTTGCGCTGTGCCGATGGCGGTGGATGCGCCTGCTAGTCCTCTGCCTGCGCTCGCCGCGGCCAGCTGCACGTCGTTCAGGGCATTGCGTGCTGCTTTTGTCTGCTGTGGCACATTGGCTAACTGGGTGTCGAGATCCGCGATTGCGGAGCGGATCGTGCCTACGTTCCGCTTGGTGTTGTCGAGTTCGCCGATGGTTTCGTTGGCGATGGCGTTGGTGTTGCCGCTGATGGTGCCGTTGGCCGAGTTGACGGCTTTGACGAGCACGTCGCTGACGGTGGAGACGAAGGTGTTGTTGACGGTGCGGTCGACCACGGTCGCGCCTTGGTCGGTGATTTTCGGTGAAATCGGACTCGCCTTCTCGTTCACGTAATATTCGAGCGTGGGGCGATGCTTGCTGTTGGTGACGACGTTGGCCAGATCTTCGCTGAAGTCGGAAGGGATGACGATTGCGGCGTAGCAGTCGCCCGACTCCACCGCTTCCATCGCATTGGCTTTGCCCATGAACTCCCAGCCGAGCTGGTCGTTGCTCTTCAGCGTGCCTTCGATTTGATCGCCGAGATTGACTTTGCCAAGCAGCGCGTTGTCTGTGCCTTCGTCCATGTTGGCCACGGCCACTTTGATGCTGTCCGTGTTGCCATAGGGATTCCAGAACCCGTAGATGTTGAACCATGCGTATAGCGGGGGAATGAGAATCAGGCCGATCATAATCACCCACGCGGCGGGTACGGTGACCAATCGTTTGAAGTCACGGCGCAGGATCTGCAGTACGTTGTGCATTGTCTCTCCGGTTTGGCGAATCAATTCCCTTATATGGCGATACGTGTTCCGTAGCGCTACGCGGTTCGTATCGTATACCGTGCTCTTGGACAATCGCCATCGCGTTTCATGGATGGCGGAAATCGGGTCGAGTACTGCGGCAAAGCCTCGGCAAAACCATCGCCGGCTGACGTAGCCCCTTCCGCTCACGTCCGTGACAAATCGCCATTTCTGTATGTCCGTGAGCGAAAGGTGGTAATAAATCGCTATTTTCCGTCCGTATTTATACCCCCCATTCGCTCACGATGCGCTATACATCGCCATTTCTTGCGGACGTGAGCGAAAGGTGGTGTGCGAATGGCGATTGCAGCCAGCTGACGTCCCCCTCTTTTGCTCGCGTCCGCCAATAATCGCACCTGAACCGCTTTTCTTGCGGCGGATATTGCCTACGTTTGGTAGCGTGGGCTGAAGGAAGGAGCGGCATATGAGCGAAACCGCACAATCTGAATCACGATCCGAGGATTCCGCCGCGGGCAAGACGGATGGAGAAATCAAGGCGATTGCCGCCGAAACCGAAATCGCGGCTATCGAAGAAGGCGGAAAGCAGGGCACTGGCGAAGTCGGCAATCCCGCTGACCGTCGTCTGCCGTTAATCGTTCGCATTTACGGCATCGTCATGCTTATTGAAGGCGTGGTGACGCTGCCGTTCATTGTGTTGGCGTGCCTGTACTCGATTCGCGCGGTGTTTTCCGGCAAAGTGGCGTTCGATGCGCTCAGCCTCACCGCGATTCTGTCGGTGGTTCACGCGGCCGTGCTGCTGGTCGCCACCGCGTGTCTGGCGGTGTTCGGCGTGATGCTCATTATGAACAAGCGTCGGCATATCGCGCAATGGACATATCTGATGATTCCGCTCACCCTTGCCGAAGGCTTGCTGTCGCTGGCATTGCAGGGACTTGGTGTGAATTTGATCGGCCCGGCTATCCAGCTTGTCGTGCTCATAGCCCTGCATGTCACTGCCGATCCGTCGCTGCGTGAGGAACGTCGTCTCCAGTTCGCGTTGCGACGTATGGATGCCCGTAGCGCATACGAAGACGCCGCTTCCCAGGGTATGGCTGGCCGTGATTTGACTGGCAGGGGCTATATTTCGCTGGATTTCTTCAATCTGTTCTGGCTGTTCACCATTGGTTGTGTGTTCGGTTTGGTGATCGAAACCATCTACCATTTCATCCTGTTCGGCGAATACCAGGACCGTGCGGGCTTCCTATGGGGGCCGTTCTCGCCCATCTATGGTTTCGGCGTGGTGATCGTCACCGTGTTGCTCAACCATTTGTGGCAGTCGAATTGGTTGCTGATTTTCTGCTCAAGCGCGGTGATCGGTGGCGCGTTCGAATATTTCACCAGCTGGTTCATGCAGGCCGCGTTCGGTATTCGCGCATGGGATTACACGGGGCAATGGCTTTCGATTGACGGGCGTACGTCCGGCAAATACATGTTCTTCTGGGGTATCCTCGGCTTGATTTGGGTCAAGTTGATTTTGCCGCGATTGTTGCGATTGATCCAGCGTATTCCGTGGAAGATTCGCTATTCGCTGACGCTGGTCTGCTTCATTTTCCTTTTCGTCGACGGTGTGATGACGCTGATGGCCCTTGATGCTTGGTATTCCCGCATGGCTGGGGTTGCGCAGAATTCGCCCGTTTCGCAGTTCTTCGCCACGTATTTCAATGACGATTTCATGGCCCACCGATTCCAGACCATGAAGATCGACCCGTCCACTGCCGGTCGTATGTAGGCTGGTTTTTGCGTTTTGCGGGTTTTGCTAAGCGGCTGGTCGGGCGATGTTCCGGCTGGCCGCTTTGCTTTGGGTGGCTGATTTTGAACGATTTCGGACGATTGCAGTGGGGTTTTGTTGCGGGTTTTGCCGCGGGGGATTTGATTCTTCCGGATTATTGCCGTTTGGGATTCGTGCCTTCCGGCTGTCTGGATGCTTGACTGCTGTTGCCGCGCCTACGCCGCGATGCTTTGCGCCAGCTGGCGGATGAGGTCGGGGCGATGTCCGCTCCATGAGGAATTCGGTGAGATGACGACCGGAATTTGCTTGAAGCCGGCGTCCTTGATCTGTTCGAATGTGGACGGATTCTGCGTCAAATCAACCGCCACGTACCGCACGCCCAGTTTGGAAAGCTCTTGTTCGGTGGCCTCGCATTGAGGATTGTTCGGATTGGTGAAGACGGTCACGGTCATTACTTTTCCTCCCTATGCAATCGGCTTCCTTTGGTGCGGAAGATCTTGTCGGCCACGTTTTTCGATTTTGCCCGGCTGCTCGGACCGTTCATCAGTATACACTACCCGTAGTGGCGTTTCGTACGTTCGCCCACTGTATATAGTGGGGAATTTCCCGTAATACCGAATCTATGCGAACAAATGTTCGATATATTCGAGTCTATCATTATCGTCGATTGCGCCACGCCGGTTGCATGCGTATGGTCCGTCCGCGAATCGCCCGCGGGCTGTTCGCTATTCATTTCGGAACACATATTGCGATTTCGCTCGTTTTCTTACGATTGTGAGCGAAAGGTGGTGCCGCATAGTGCGGTAGGGGGTATAAATCGCCTTATTTTCCATACTTTTCGGCGCACGTCGCGAAATAATCGACCGAAATTGCGATTCGTGAGCGAAAGAGGGTGCGCGATATGGTGCGTTCCGTATTGAAGTGCTGAGACCTCATCCCGAAACAAATGAAAAAGTCCTGAGAACCATCGGCTTCCAGGACTTCGAACCTGTGCCCCCCGTGGGATTCGAACCCACAACCCACGACTTAAAAGGACGCTGCTCT
>ERZ1034680.339-NODE-339-length-25074-cov-45.628762_pt1 | contig 25074 bp, 32 predicted proteins | sample MGYA00520639_ERZ1034680 | MGnify/ENA primary metagenome ERZ1034680 (study PRJEB33766, sample SAMN09781760) | gut metagenome | biome: gut microbiome | host: Homo sapiens | place: Madagascar | study: EMG produced TPA metagenomics assembly of the PRJNA485056 data...
AATTCAAGATGACAACCTCCTCCCCTTGCCAGAATAGCCGGGGTAGCAGACAGCGACTCAATTATATCATAGATACTTGAATTATCTTTTTTCTTAATTTAGAATATTTTACATAAGCGACGTTTGATCGCATCTCATAATTAGGGTTTACGGTAAGCCCAAGCTACCAGTTAGCAAAACCGTACTGAGTATAACTGCATCTTATGAGCTCTTCTGAGGTGTAGTTTTTATATATAAGATCACTCCTTGAGTGGTCTTTTTTTATTAGACAAGTAAAAATTATCTAAATTTTGATAAAATATTTTTGTAATATTTATAATTCGGAGGATTCAAATATGAACAATACTAATCCTTATTGGAGAGAAGAAAGTCGCATTTATAATTTAGAATATGAGATTGCTAAAACAGATGATCCAGAAAAAAGACAGCGCTTAGAAGCATTACTTGAAAAAGAACGGCAAGCATTATATCAAAAAATGAATTACAATCGCTCTAGAAGGGAATTAGAGCAGGATAATGATGATTCAGGAAGCTTTGGTTGGTGGCTCTTAGGTTTATTATTACCTGTGGTAGGTTTGATTTTATGGATTGTATGGCGTAGAAAAAAGCCTAATAATGCTCATGCTTCTATTTGGGGAGCTATCACAAGTGTAGTAACTGGGATTGCTTTAGTAATCATTGCCTTTTTTGTCGGTTTAAGAATTACTGATATGAGTTTTGATGCAATAAAAAACAATAGTGCAGCACCTACTACTATTGTTTCTTCACAATCAGAACCAAAGTCAGAGGAAGTAGATACCAAAAAACTATCACAAGAACAGGTTAAAAAATGGGTTTACTATCATATGAAAAAGGATTTTCCTAATGTACACAGCGCAAATTCTTATACTTTTGATATACAATCTAATCAAGATAAAGAATTAGATATTAAGGTAATATCTTCTTCAGGAACTACAGCATTTGATTATCTAATTGATTCTAATGGTGATTTATATCAGATATCTAATGGGCAAAAATTTTTCATAACTAATAAATGGGATGTGCCTGAGAATTTTACGTTGGATGAATCTACTCAAACAGCTACAAAACAATCTAGTATCCCTCATGATTATAATTTAGACAAAACAGGTAATTCATCTAGTTCAGAAAATCAAACAGAAACATCAGTTAATCTAATTCATGAACAAGCTGCTCAAATTAGAACAATTATGGTACAAAATCAAAATTTAGACCCTAATATTTTAAATAATATACCAGATGAAGAAATATTAGCAGCTAATGCAGGAAATGCTACTAATGCTCAAATAGCAGAAACTGCTCAAAATTTAATAAATAAATATCCTGCACTAAAAAAATAAGATAGTTTCAAAATATAAATTATCTTTTAGGTTTGTGTTTTGAATCTTATCAATTTTTGAAAAAAATATGTATACAGGGGAGGCGCCTTAGCGCACTCCCCTATTATATTTATCTTATTTATCAATTTTATTATTTTATTTGTTTTAGAAAAAATAAACCTTAGAGCCTCAAGGGATTAAAAGAAAATATGCCGACAAAATGTGCTTAATATGCCGACAAAATGTGCTTAATACAACTACAAAATGTGCTATTAAACGCCGTTTTTTTTGTTGTTGGGTCATTATTTTTTATTAATACGATATTTTTGTTGACACGTCGCTGTTTTGTGGTAAAATAAAGACCATAGGAAGCTCACCTTGTTCTCTCGTTAATTTTTCCAGCAAGAAAAATTTAAATGAATTAAATATAGAAAGAAAGGAGGATACCCTATGGTCTCATCTTCTATTTCTGATGAAAAAAATTCTCAGAAAATAGACTCTATTTGTGATAATGAAGGGGGTGACAGAAGTGTCACCCCCGACGAAGAAATTATATCACAAAAGGCGGTTATAATTCAAATGGAAGATTTAGATAAAGCTATTAACCATGAAAGTAACGATTTGATAAAAGCTATACCTAAAGGGAAAGCTACAACACTAAAACTTTTTGAGATAGCTGTATCAATTATAAATCCATTAGAACCACCAAAAAACAATACAATTTATATTGATAAGAATGTTTTATTGAGTTTTTTTAACAATGATAAATACAAATATGCGTATTTAAAGCGTATGATAAAACAATTTGTAGGTGACTTAATATTTGATTTTTCTAAGTCTGAGGGAGAAGGAGATATAGTTGCTGCAATTTCAAGAGCGACTTGGAGAAAAGCAGATAATTATGTATCTATTAAATTTTCTGATGATATTATGCCGTATTTAATTGATCTATCATCAGATTATACAAAATATAGTGCTAAAGAAATTAGTAGATTAGATAGTAAATACAGCATAGTACTTTATAGATGGTTAATGATGAATTATAGCAAGTACAAAAAATATAAAAATAAGAAGTGTAAAAATCCTATTATTACAATTTCTGAGATCAGAAGATTAACTGAAACTGTTGATAAATATAAAAAGTTTAGTGATTTTGAAGGTCGAGTATTAAATCATTCTACTAAAGAAATAAATGAACATACTTCAATATTTATTAGATACGAAAAGATTAAGAAAGGAAGAAATATTGAAAGCATTCAATTTTTTATTGATGATAATTTCAAAAATATTCCTAAAAATTCTGATGATTTAAAACCTAGACAAACAAAAGAAGAAAGAGAACGACAGCGTAAGGTTAATGCTGCTGATGCTATGGCTAGTGAATATACTCAAATTTTATTCCAAAATCGTTTTTTAAGCCCATTGGACTTTATGGACGTTTCTTTGATGGATAGACTACAAACTGATTTATATCCTTTATATGATGAACTTAAAACAAAAGTCAGTTTAAAAGAAAATTCAGATATGAAGCTTGTTAAAGAGCATATTGAACATGTATCAAAATATAAAGATCATCCTGTAAGTGGAATAAATGATATTGTTGCTTATTTACGTACTACTATTTTAAATTATTTAAAAGACAAAACGAATTTCTTAAATTAACTGAACAAGGAAGGCTTCCTATAAATCTTATAAAGGGAGTCTTGCAAATGCAAAGCGAATTAGCAAATAATAATCTTGGAGATCTGAGAAAAAGCCAAAAGATAAGTAAAAGTAAACTTTCTAAATTAAGCGGTGTTAATAAGCGATCTATTCAAAGAATAGAAAATGAAAATCATATTCCTAGTATGAAAAATGCTTATTCTCTATGCGTAGCTTTAGGTGTTTCTATTTATGACGTTTTTCCAATCGAAAGTATTTTAAATGGTAAGAGTTTAGAAAGAAGTAGAGAAAATACAAATGGCAAATAAAATATATGTTACCAATAATCTTTGCAAGATTAGAAAGAATCAGGGGATGAGTCAGAAAAGGCTAGCCTTGCGATCAGGAATATCTAAACAAACTATTGTTTTAATAGAAAAAGGTGATAGATTACCTTCTCTTAAAACAGCTTATGCCATTAGTAGTGCTTTAAGAACATCTATTTATGATATTTTTCCATTTCAATGTATATGGATTAATTATAAAAATAGTCAAAAGAGGTAATTGTATGAATATATTCAAAAATATCTACGTATGGATTTTTCTAGGAATGATTCTTGCTACTGTTGATATACGTTTAGGATGGTTTTTCTTTGGTTCGTTAATATTTATTTCAGAAACAAGAATCACTCTTTTGGAAGGTAAATAACTTTAATGTATTTAGGAGAGTAAGATAATGAACGGAAATATTTTTAGAGAAGCCTCTAGGCGTTATCGAAATTTCAAAGCTAGGGGATTTATTACAAAAGAAGGAAAAATCAATGGACGTGATATTTATCAATCTTTTATTAAAGAGGTTGCCGCAGAAAAAAGCGGCAAATCCTATGATAATCCGTGGGGAAGAAAAGCATATGAAAAACTTTTAGATACTAATATTGACTATTTATCTACAGAAAGCTTTGAAGAACTACAAGCTAAAAAATTAGAAAAAGATAGACAGAAAAAATATAAAAAAGTGGTTGCAAAATATAAGGATGAAATCAAATCTGAGCTAGATATTGGCGGATTCTCTGATATGTTTGAAAAATACGGAACAAGTAGAACTAAGGGATTTGATCCTGACTTGCTTGATTCTCTTGAAACTTTAGAGGAACTTATTGATTTTTGTAGAGCGGCTGATGGTATTGAAATTTTTATGTTTAGAAAAGCACGTGGAAGAAATAGACGTGAAGAATCTGACAAGATTGAGGAATATCAAAATGAATTAAGTATGAATTTAAAAGTTCTTATAAATGAAATGAGTATGTCAAAGTATGATTTCGCTTCTTAAAGAATTGTTTGGAGGAAATAGATATGAGTAAAGAAGATAAAAAAATAGCTGATGATTTACAAGCTGAACTAAAAAGAGTATTAGGTTTAGAATATTTAACCAAGAAAAAACTAGATGCTTACAATGCTAACTTGTTTTTATTAAAAGACATCTGGAAAAACAACAAAAAATCTCAAATTAAAAATTTAGGTTGGGATGATCCAGAAAAAATACCATTTTTTCCAGAAGCTGATTCTTTTAAAGCATCAAGTTCATTATGTAAATACAACACCGATAAGCTAGTTATGAATGCTGAAATGATTGAGTATGATTTTACAGAAGCTTATACAAACATCATGAGAATCTATAAATTACCTTCAAACACATATCTAACCAATAAGCCTACTACAGATAAAGTTTTAGGTAGAATGAGCGAACATCAAGCGAATCCTTCAAAACATTCTTATCGTGAGTTGGCTACATTTTGGTTTATACAAATGGATATAGAAGCTATCAGAAAAGAAAGTACTTATGCAAAAGAAGGATCAATGTTAAGTATTTATGGTGATGTATTAAGTGCTAGAAATCTAATATTAAGTGAAATTGAACTGAAATTAATTTTTGATTTTTATGATGTAAAAAAATTAGAAGTTACTGACGGTCATATGTTTAGAACCAGAAAAGGAATGTTAGATGACTATTTTCAAAGAGTGGATAAATTAAAAGATATAGAAGCCTTTAGAGAAGATAAAACATACAAGAAAATGCGTAATAAGCTTTACGGACAAATTGGAAAATTAGAACTAGGAGATTATGGAAAAAAAGTATTTAGTTTTCCAATGTACAATAGAGCATTTTCAGCTATGGTAGCAGGCGTTTTTAGAGATATGATGATTAGATTTGAACAAAAATATGTAAATAGTGAATACGATTTATTATTTATTAAAACAGATGGTATTTATTTTAAAAAAGAAGTTCCTGAGTTTGAAATTCTAGCATCTAAAGGGGTAGTTAAAAAGAAAATACACACTATAGGAGATCAAGAGTTTCAAATGGCGGATATGAATACGTATCATTAAGGACGTGATATTTTGAGAGCGAATGATCCTATCATTATTCTTGAAGAGGCTAAATTTATTTGGACTTATGAAGAAATTAAGCGAGCACATTCGCTTTTTAAACAAGGTATTAAACCTACAATAGTTGCTGAAATATTGGAACAAGATATATTAGATGTTTCTTTACTACTGATCCATTTAATAAACAAAAATTTAATTTAGTAAGGGTGTAACACCTCTATAGGTGAATAATATGACTATAGCTAAAGATAAACAAAGAAAATTTGTTACGTTAAGAAATGCAACGATTGAATATTTAGAAAACAGAGCAAAAGAAGAAACTAAACGAAGAAAAAGAAATGTTACTGTTTCTGAATTATTAGATGAATTAGCAGAAAACGATAAGACAATACGAACAACTTTTAGGTAATGAGGTGTCAAGAACATGAGAAAACTAGATACTAGAGTTTATAACAGTGAATTAGATACTATATGCAAAAGTGATAATCCTAAAGTTTTTATCAGAACAGAATTAATTAAGCGTTTAACTTATGGAGAGTATGAGAATGAACCTAAGAGCGGAATTAGTTAAATTGGAAATGGCTGAAACAGGATCAGGCGTTCGGACATCAAGACATTGGAAAGCCGCTGCAAACATCGAATTTTATTACAAAGAGATTCAAAAAGGGTTCGATCAGATGCGTGAGCTCGATAAGCAAACAGGTTGGAGTCAGAAACTTCATCAAGATCGCTTCAAATTTGTAGAGAAATATAAAGAGATATTAGACGAATACATGGAGGACAGCAAATGATACCGAAGTTTCGAGCGTTAAATATAAAGACGGGTTTTTGGTTTGATGAACAAGAATTAGTTTTTTGTGATGGTAAATGATTTCAGAACTGGCGTAGTTTTGAAGACGACTTTTCGTTGAATATGCGAGACTGTGCTGTCATGCAATCCACAGGACTGAGAGATAAGAATGGTGTGGAGATATTTGAGGGAGATATAGTATTTCTCAGTGTAAGTGATGGTTTTAATCACTTAGATCATAAAAAAAGCTGTTATTCAAGCCTCTGAGTGTCATTCTGGCTTAATTTGTAAGCTAGTAGACTTGGACTTAGAATATCGAATTTATTATGATCCAGTATTTCACACTTCCTATGAAGTTATCGGAAATGTCTACGAAAATAGCGAGTTATTGGAGGAACAGCGATGAACATACAAGAAGGAATCAAAGAATTAGAAAGTCATAAAATGAAAAGTGAAGACATAAGAGCTGATTATTATAACGACGGTATAAATGCCGGTATTGCGGTAATGAAAAAACTAGACGAACCGCAGAAGAAAATCATACCTAAATGCGCACATAAGTTTATTCAAGAGGGAATAGATTCAGGGTCAGATTATTTTACAATTATTATTTGCGCTGATTCCTTTGCTAATGCGAAACCACAAGATGAATTCTCGAAATGGTTAAGAAAAAATAGTGGTTTGTTCATTAGGGCATTACTAAACGGCTACGAGATCGAGAAAGAGCCGTTGTACAGAGTTAAACTAGGCGAGGGATATTTCGTTGAGTATCACGGAAGAGGTGCTCCGATTATGATTATCCCTGACGACAATAAAGAAATTAAGATATTCGATTCGAAATCAGATGCTGAGCGCACTGCTCAAGCGATTGGCGGAACAGTGGAAGAGGTGGTAGAAGGATGAAATACATATCGACCAGCTTCAAGTATAACGAAAGAGACGCTAGATTAATCTCAATTATTATGACTACTCAGCCAGGAGAGAAGATGGAAGTATTTCTAGAATTAGCTAACCAATTAAGTGACTACGCATACTGGTTTTTACTTTCGACTTTATGGGTAAAAGATTCTAATTATGCTCCTATTTCTGTTTGGAAGAAATTATTTAGCGGAAAAAGGAGGAATAAAGCAATTAGCTTGATGAGACCTGAGGAATTAACTGCTTTCACGAATTTGCCCAGTAAGTTCCTCGCGTATCGGACTCACTCAAAAAATGAAAATGATTGGATCAGTTATACACTTGATTTAAAAACAGCAATAGAATTTGCTGAAATGAAAAAAGTGAATGAAGTTGTGGAATATAAAATAAAAAAACATGATTGTCTAGCTTTGTTCTTACGTAGAGGAGAAACGGAAATAATTTGTTTAGATAAAACATTAGCTAAGAAAAAAAGAGCGATACTCATTAATGAAGAGGTGGCGGAAGGATGAAATACAAAAATAAACCGACATTAATTGAAGCAGTGCAATTTGATCGATCAAAAGCAGAAAAGGATGTCGCAAAGTACTATCCGATGGTTACAGATATGGCTAAATTAACTACAGCGGAAGTAACCGAAGAACGTGGAGATAGATTTTTCATATCCTCATCAAAAGGAGATATGACTGTTGTTAGAGATGGAGACTATATTATGAAACGTTGGGATGGTGAATTTGATGTAGCAAATCCTTACATTTTTAAAAAACTATTCGTGGTTATAGATGATGAGGAAGACGAATTAATTGTAATTATATATTTGCAACTTATTGAAGAATTTGGATTCGGTTATTCCGAAAAAAATTTATGGATGATTGCAGAGAATATAGCGAAAAAAATTACAATGGAAAAACCAAAACTAGATGACAACCAGAAATACGTGTTGAATCTCTAAAGAACTAACTAGAGAATTGCTTATTGATAATCTTAATAAATATGGGAAAGGAGAAAATGAAAATAAAATCGAGATTATGATAAACAAAAAGGTAAACAATTGTTTACCTTTTTGTTTTTTTGTTCGTTTTTAAATGTGTTTCGTGTATTATTTAAATATTTTTGTTGTTACATTAGATAAAAAAGCAATTTAGGTGAAGTAGTATGACAAAAGACAATCCTTATCGAACAGAAGAAGGATGGCTTAATGTTGAACTTATCATTAGCGAAGTAAAGAAATTTGGTTTTATTGTGGGGAATCGTGATATAGGGAAAACATATGGCTTTCTCAATCACAGTATTAACAAAGGGTTTCTTAATATACTTGATCGCTTTTCATTGCAAAGTATCGAAGAATTAGAAAATATGCCTTCATTTGTAGATTCTGAATATCAGTTTTTCTTTTTAAGAAGAACATTAACACAGGCTAGAGCAGCTGCTAAAAGGCTTATTTTAGAAGACTTTTTAGAAGATTTTAAAGCGGCTCTTGATCCGACTATTCTTGAAGGATTTGAAACTTATATAGATTTTGAAGGTAGTTCAGAAGGTGTTAGAGATATTTTATTTGTATTTAAAGACAAAATGAACAAAAAAAATAGAAAAAGAATAAGAATAGGATATATAAGCGCTATATCAGCTGCGGAAAAAATACGTGGTCCCGGTATGCCTTATGTAAAGCTTATTATTTTAGACGAATTTCAAGCTAAAAAGTTATGGAATTATTTACCTGATGAACCTATTGAACTAGAAGATATTTATGATTCTATTGCACGTAATAGAGCAGGAACAGAAGACTGTAAGTTATTTGCATTAGGAAATCCTGGTAGTATTTTAAATCCGTATTTTGCTTATTATGATTATGATGAATTTAACGAAGTAAAAACAGAAAAGAAAAATGGATCAATCATTTTTTACCATCTAGAAAATGAAGCAAATCGCAATCAATTATATAAAGATTCAATTAGTGGTACTGCTTACGGAGATTATGCTCAAAGAAATAAATATCCAGATAATGATAATTTCAATGTTCTAAAGCTTAAACATGCCAAAAGTCCTAGACAATTACTCTATAATATTAAACTTGATAATATTGTATTAGGTGTTTGGAAAGACGGAGAAAATAATTTAATTATTAGTCGTTTAATTGATAGGGAGAAAAGGACTTTTGTTGATAAAATTCCTTCTGGATCAGAAATTTTAGATTTGCAAATATTTTATATAATCACTACGCAATTAAAGAATAAACAGATATATTTTGATGCTCCTGATTTGAGATTAATTGTTGAAAAATATATGCGTAAATATATATTTAAAGATTTAAGTAAAACGAATGGATGGGAAGCCTTCTAAAAAGGTAAACAATTGTTTACCTTTTTATTTTTTTGTTCGTTTTTAGGGCTATTTGATATGTATTTCAATTTTTGATGGTGCTAAATTTTATTTAAAGAAAAAAATAAAAGGTTGCTGATGATATGTCGAGAGTAGAATCGAAAATTGAATTTTATGCAGCTGTTCCGATATCAACAGATTTTAAACATGAACCTCTTTTTGATAATAAAGAAGAGCAAATAGCTTATTTTGATAATTTCAAAGTTGGTGCTATGACAGGTAGCTATCAGAGAGTAGAAGAACAAATTAGAACAAACAAAAAATATGAACATCTGTTAGACGTAAATTATGTACATGTTATTAATCCTAGTTATGAAGGAAGCTCTTATAATTGCGAATGGTGGGGCTTTGTAATGGATATTCATTACGATAGTGACGGTTTAGTTTATGTTGATTGGGTAGTTGATCCAATACAAACATTCATGTTCAAGTGGGATTTAAGTAAAGCATTTATTGAACGTGGAATGTTAAATGTGGTTAAAGAAAAAGGTGACCAATACTATCTAGATAACAATTTAGCTCCTTTGCTAGCAAATCAAGAAGAAATCGGAGTGGATGGGTTAGCATATGAACTTTTGTATGATGATTTATTCGAGGATGCAGGCAATAGTGGGGATGTTAATTTTTTAGTTATAGCTTTAGCTGATGCTGAAACTATGAATTTTATAGGAACACCAACACAGCTTACCTATTATGTTTTACCTTACAACACTTCAACAGGTCAACTATTAGATTTTAGAGTTGAAAATGTAACTAAGTTGAATCAGTCAAATAAAGTAACGATAGAAACTTCTAAAAATAAAGAACAGTCGTTAGCAACTGCTATTAAGAAGTTTGCTGATGATGTAAAGCTTACTAATGGTGGTAAATCAATAGTAGTTAGTTTCTTACAAAAAGAAATCGGACTTGCTTTTTCTTACAATAGCAGCAAACGTAAATTAGTTACTAAGTTGGGAGATACTGAATGGGGCGGCTATAACCAAAACATGGAACTTTATGAAATAGGTAGCAAAACTTCTGGTAGTTCGTCAGGTGGAGGAAGCAGCGGTGATAGTGGAAGCTCTGGAGGAAGTGGCGGAGGATCGGGAAGTTCTACAGTTCCGACAGATAAAAAAGAATTTTTAAAAATGAATGTTGGTACTAATTTCAATGTTGATGAAGCTAAATTTTTAGCAGGCGCTAAACAATCAGCGCGAGTTAGAAAGTGGCTAGGCAGCAATGATGCCAATATTAAAAGAGTTGCTGATATTGTACGTAAAAATGGTATGAGCCCAGAATTGTTTTTTGCTTATGACATTCAGGAGCAGGGCACTAGTTGGGGATGGTTGAATCATACCTATTACACTGGTGATCCTTATACTGATGCAGATAGTGTTTCTAAATGGGCTGTTTCTCAAGCTAATACTACTGGAGCTGTTGAATTAGCTTGGTATGATGCGACAAATCCATACTATACAACTCCTATAGAAAAACAAAAAGAAGGGCAGGCTTTTGCCAATGCTCTGCCTAAAGGTGCTATAGGAAGAATGTACTTATCAGGAACAGCAGCAGCTACTTGGGCTGCATTTGATCCAGCAGCTTTGAAAGGCTCTGTGAATGGGGTTCAAGATTATGGTGATCCAATTCAAGGATGTATGGCTCTTTTGAAAGCATGGCAAGGTTCTAAAAGCAAAGCATCAGTATCAAGTAGAGCATTAGAAGCTAAAGGCTCTGGATGGAGATATCCTTTTGATGGGGATTTAGCTCCTTATGCAGAAGGTCAGCAGTTCGGAATAACTTCTTTTAATCGTGGAACGGCTGCTAAACCTGTTTATTTTCATGATGGATATGACTTTGGAACTATTCCTTATGCTTCAAGAAATGGCGGAGCTATTCTTGCTGTTCATGATGGGAAGATTACTGATAAAGGGTTTAAAAGTGGTGGCATTGGTTCATACCTCGTTTTAAATACTGGAGAATACAATGTAATGTATCAAGAATTTGGAACGGATGGCAGCGGAATAGATGTCAATGTGGGTGACAGTGTCAAAGCAGGGCAGCAAGTTGCTCATTTTACAAATGGTACTCATGTTCATTTGGGAATAACTAAAAAAGATATAAATACTGCTTTGGGTTCTTGGGATAAAGATGACGGTACATGGCTAAACCCTATCACAATTATACAAAAAGGCGATTCAGGTGGATCAACCGGAGGGGGAGGTTCTGGAGGAACTACCACTAATCCTCCCCAAGGATCCGGTATTTATGCTTTAAAAATAAATAGGTTTAGATCACCTAAAATAGCTCAAAAGTATGTTCAGTTGTTAGTTGATAATAAGAAAAATGATTATACGAAATACCGACTAATGAGAGAGGCTTTAAACAGCATTTTAGGACAAACTAATCCTGAAACTATTAATTATATCAATTCATTACAAGGTCCTAGAGGGTTAGAAAAATTATGCTGTGCTCCTTTTTGCACTATGACTTTATCAAATGGTAAGGGCGTACAGAAGAATTTTAATCTTGCTAACTTCAAAAAGCAGGAGGCACCTTTCTTAGTTGATGTAAAAGGATTTTTAGGTAAAGGAAATCGTGTAGAATTTTATTTTGAACATTATTTGAACTATGTTACTGATGGTGAAGAAGGAACAGAAAGCAGAGTTCAAGGTGAAGCTGCTATTCGGAAAGATTCTTTAATAGATGCAACTATGAAGAATTTTGATTTATATATTGACGCTTCAAAATCTTATGAGTATTTAAATCATAATAGAATAAATCAAAGTATAGACAACGCAAAATTTGCAGTGTCACAAAATAATATACAAAACAGTAATAGCGAAAGAAATTTTGCATTAGGACAAGCTAACACAAGGAATATAAATGCGATCAATCAATCTGGAGCAAGAAAACAATTAGATAATACACAGTTAGGACAATGGCAACAATACGGAATACAAGGTGCTAAAAGCATTGTTGGAGCTGTGGGAAGTCTTGCTCAAGGTGGAACTATAGGACTAGCAGGAGCACTTACAGATGTTACACAGTATGCTTTAGATGGCATAGGTATGATGGCTAGCCAAAATATAGCAAATCAATCTTTAAATATTGCTCAAAGTACAGCTAATGCAGCTTTAGCTGCTAATCAAGGTACAGAACAAAAAGTATTTTATAACAATCTTACAACTTCCCAATTAATTGCCTCTAATCAGTATGAAAATGCAATTGCCAATATTAATGCAGGCTTAGCAGATATCAGAAATGAACCTGATATTAGTGCTGTTTCTGGTAGTGATTATAATTTTGAAGTCGCTTGGGATAATGATAGTTATTACGCTATTTTGTACACAATTAATCCACAAGCACTAATAATTGTCGCTGAATTTTTCGCTCAATTTGGTTATAAAATTAGGAGATATGACAGTATTTCTAATTATATGAAAGTAAAACCATCATTTAACTATGTAAAAACAAACGGAGCAGATATTAAAGGTCTAATTTCTAACAAATGGAGAAATGCTCTAAATATGATTTTTGATAGTGGAATTACTTTCTGGAGAGACAAAGAAAAAATGAAAAAACGTGACATAAAAGGAAATTATTAGTGAGGCATAACATGATAAAACCAATGAATAAAACAACTTATAAAGAATTTGAGAAAGTTATTAATGAAACTGAAAATTATTCATTTGAATACTCAAATGATAAAGTTCATGTTTTCTATGATTACCGACACGGAGAACAAGTGCCGAGTTCTTACAGTATTAGACAACCATTATTTACTATTTCTCTAATTAAAGCCTTTGAAATAATTGCTCCTTATGGCTATAGATTTGTAGGAGTTAAATCATTAAAGGATTTTTCAAAAATAGAAAAAATTTCTCTTGATTTATCTAATACACCTATTCAATTCAGGGGATAAATAAGGAGGTGAATTAATGAAAGGAATTGATGATACATTTAGAAAAATAGTTGCTATAGATAATGTTATCTTTCTACCTCTTTGTATTATCCTCGTTGGAATTATTATTTATGCCGCATGGCGGTTAAATAAATCTTTGCAAAATGAATTAAAAGATGAAAGAGAAAAATCAGCAAAAGATAGAGAGAGCTTTTTAGATATTTTAAATAAGCATTACTTTCTAATAAAAGAATTTAAAAATACAACTAATAATAAATTACAATCTATCTCTTCAAATATTGAAAGAGTAGAGCGACAAGTTGAAGAAATCAAAAAAGATACAACAAAATGATAATGAAAAGAGGGAATTTGGTTGAATAATGATGAAAATAACCAAAAGTATATTCTTATTATTCTAGCGTTAGTAATACTAGGAAAATTTATGTCATTAGTACCTAAATTTCCTAACTGGGCTATACCTATCACTTTAACAGGAATTAGTTGTATTACTACACCATTAATTTTTGGAGGGTATACGCCTTATAATTTATTGCTATCTATTGTGTTAGTTGGACTAGCAGTTTATGGAAATCAATTATGGAAACAATCTATGAACGCTATTGATGAAATTGAAAATAAGGAGGATGAATAGCATGGGATATACAGTTAATAAAGAATTTATGCTAGGAGCAAACGAAGGTGATTCAAGAAAAGCTCAAAATTTGTATATCATTGTGCATGAAACAGCTAATCCAAGAGCTACTGGACGTAATGAAGCAAGTAATATGAAAAATAATTGGCGTAAAGCTTATACCACTCATATTGTTGGAGATGGTATCGTTTATTTGATTGGAGAACCAGGCTATGTTTCTTGGGGCGCATTAGATGCCAATTGTTATGCACCAGCGCAAATCGAATTACAACATACGACAGATAAAGCTTTATTTGAAAAAAATTACCGTGTGTATGTGGAATTGATTCGCGACTTATGTAATCAATTCGGTATTCCTAAAACACTTGATGCAGGCGGAAAAGGCATAAAAGGAGTGAAAAGCCATCAATGGGTAACAAAAAATTATGGTGGTGACCACACGGATCCATACGGCTATTTAGCAAGTATGGGAATCAGCAAAGAACAGTTTGCACGAGATATTGCGAATGGGTTTGGTTCTAGTTCTAAACCAAATTCTACTAATCATAATAAACCTCAATCAAGCTCAAATCATGACAAAATAATCGAAGAAAGCCCAGCTAAAACAGTTAACGGAATGACAGCAAAATTAGCAAAATTCCGTGAAGAACCTTTGGGAAGTTTCAGAGAAGCAGGATGGGCTCATGCAGGGAAAGAAAATTATAATTATTGTTTTATTTTCCTTATGGATAAAGCAACTAATAAAGAAGTAGCACGTCAAAAATCAAAAGACATTCCACGTCCAGACGTTAATGCGGCTTATAAATTAAGTAGTAATAATAAACCGGGATTTGATACAACGATTGATATTAAAAAATTTGCAGGAAAGCAAGTTTATGTAAAAGTTCGATTAACAAATGATCCCGCAGGAAATATGAAGGGCGGAGCAAAAGATGTCGATTTCCCTGAATATTATTTAACAATCCCTAAGCGATAATAATGAAAGGAAATACTTAATATGAATAAATTAATTAACTCATTTTTTAAAAAAGTTGAGGAAGTTAATAAAAAAAATTTTATAACAATAAATTTTGAAATAACAAGCAAAAATCATATGGATCTTGGTTTGGAAGATAGATATATTATCAAAGGATTTTTTGAATATTATATCCTAGAAAATGACGATTCAGTTTCTGATATTAATACATTTGAAAAATTTAGGGATACTATTTTTACCAGCGAAATTTTCTTCAAATCAATTAAATTTTTGTCATCTAAAATTTCAAATAGAGTTGATTTTGAAATTGAATTAGGAATCGAAGAAAAAATTTCTATTCCAGTTCCAATTGGAATCGGAGAAGAAGTTGAATTTATTATGAATAATGAAAAATTTCGCGGGGTTGTAGAAAAATATTGTGATAATAATCCTGACCAAGTAGAAGTTAGAGTAGATTCAACTGGTGTTTATATTCTTGATTATAGAATTTTATTTCCAATAAAAAAGTAGGAGATTAATAATGTCTAGTTATACTCAAGAATTGCAGTGGCTGTTGAGAGGTTTTTCAGATTTCAATGAAAAACCTCAACTATATGCCTCGCCTCAATCAATTATCGAAAACAGTAGAAAAAATTTTTTCAAAGCAGTTGGTAATTATCCTTTTAAAATTTGGGGTGATGAAAGGGATATTGCTTTTAAAGAAGAATTTGAAAGATCATTTTTAGAATACTTTTTTATGAAAGAATACGGATATCCAACTCCAGATGCTTTTATTTTACAATTAGGTTCTTTTTTAAGAAGAAAGATGCCCATTTATTGTCAACATTGGCGGATGATACTTGATGAAATGTATATCACTCAAACAGGAAATACTAAAGGTAATGTAACTGGAAACACTGTAAACAATGATTCTCGTGTTACTGGTAGTAAAAGCAGATCATTAAATCATAGCGATTCTAGCGGAACTACAGATGCTAAGAGTGTAAATAGATCAGGTGTAAGTAATACACCTCAAAATGAATTAGATATTGATTTAGACAATATCTCATATGCTTCACAAGTTCAGAAGGCAGACAATGCTAGTAATACTAATACAACTGGTAAAAGTCGTTCTGAAAGTCACTCAGGAGATTATACAGCTAGCTTAGGTGATGCTAAAACAGATTCTATTACGGATAGTATTACTAATACACAAGGTAGAAGTAAAGATGTATTTGATATTTATGATGAGTGGGTCAAAAGTGGCTATGATTTGTTTACTCCTTTATTTAAAGAAATGATGAAAGAAGAAATTTTCGTCATATTCAACTAGGGGGGGCATTATGGAATGGCGAATTAGTGTTAATGAATGGAGATTATTACCGGATAAAGAAAAAGATTTGTTTGGATTTGTCAGTGGTGAGGAAGGATGTTATTTCAGAAGATTACCGGATAAAAAAGAAGGTGATGATAGTGAAAATGTAGTAGATGATTTTAATAGATTAACTAACAGAATGGAGGAATAATCATGGAAGGCAAAGAAGAAGTAAATGAAAAATATACTGAATTTATGGAAGGTATAACTCCTGAAGATCAAACAGGTAGTAGAGATATTCAAAAACCATCAGAAGATGATCCAAAAGGAAAATCTGATGAACCAAAGGAAGAAAAAGGTAAATTAGCATTTATGGAAATTCATCATGATCCTGAAAATGATACGTATACTATGAGTTCAGAAACATTCATGAGTTTTGTTAATAATAAAAATTTAACTAAACAATAAAAATAGAAGGTGTTTTCATGAACGAAGATTTAAAAGAAAAAATTGATGATATTTGGGAATTTGTCAATGATTGTGAAGAAAAAAAGGAGGTATAAGAATGTCCATTTTAACAGGAGCAAAGTTTTTTTTAACCAAAACAAGAATTTATATTGATAGTAAATTTGAAGAATCTAAAAAATATACTGATAAAGCAAAAGAAGACTTATCAGCTATTGTTAGTCAAGATTATGCTAAAAAAGCTGATGTTTATAGTAAGAGAGAAACGGACTCAAAGCTTATTGAAAAGGTCGATAAAAATGATTTTCAAGAAGAAATGAGGGATAAAGCTAATACTAATTTAGCTATTGGTAACTTTTCCAATGCCTCATCAAAAACAAATTATTTTAATAAAGATACTATAGAGCCGGGTAAATATGTAGATAATGATGGCAATATTCTGGAAAGTGAAAGATTAGCATTATCTGATTACATTCCAGTAAAACCTAATACTAATTATACTGTACCGATAACATTTTCAACACAAGGTTATTTTTATGATAAGGATAAAAAACCTTTAGAAGCTGTAGAGCATACAAATCAATCTAGTAGTAAAAGTAAAACATTCACTACTCCCTCTAATGCTGCTTACGTTAGATTAAATTTATATAAGACAACTACAGGGGATAATAAGGGTAATGCAAACTACTTTATGTTAGTTGAAGGTGATAGTATTCCTGGAAAATATATAGGATATGGAGTAAATGTAGAATGGTTAAATTCGTATTCTAAAAATTTATTAGGGAAAAAAATTGTAACTTTTGGTGATTCAGTTACATGGTACGATCAACAATTTTTCGTAGCTAATACTACAGATGCCGGTAGTAGAGTAGTAGGATATCAAAGTTATTTAAGAACCGCTTTTAGTTGTGACGTTAATAATCAAGGGGTATCTAGTGAAAATACTACAAATGTTTTAGCTAGATCAAAAGCTTTTGATTATACCGGATACAGCTTGGTAACTTTCTTAACTTCTATTAATGACTTTGGGCAAAGTAGACGATTAGGTACGGTTGCTCCTATAGGTTCATCTTTTGACGAATCAACTTTTTGTGGAGCTTATCAGGCAATGATTGAAGATGTAATAAATAGGTTTCCTACATTGAAAATAGGGATCATCATTCCTTATAAAGTATGGAACAATAATTTAGGTGGAATGATGCCTAGAACTTTTGCGGAAAAAACGATTGAGATTGCACAACTTTATAGTTTGCCGTATTTAAATTTATATGATGAATCACAAATTAATGAGCTAAATAAGGATGAATTATTTGTAGATAATACAAATAAAGTTCCGTATCAGTATCATTTGAACAATACTGGATATCAAATTATTTCACAGTATATTACTTCTTTTGTTAACAAAATAATTGGATAAAAAGATAGGAGAAAAAATTATGGAAAATATTGAAAATAAAAAAGTTGACGAATTAATCGAAAAAGCAGCAGAGGATCAGTTAGAGGATGCTACTAATGAAACTTATGCTGAAAATGATGAAGTTGTAGAAGCAACAGCTGATAACATTCCTGATCCAGAAGAGAAGTCAGAAGGTGTAGCTGTTCCAGAAACAGAAAATAAAGAATCTTGGCAAAAAGATAAGAAAGAGAATGCAGAAGAACTTTCAAAAGATTCTGATGAACAAGAAGGAAACGGAGCTTTTGCAACATCACGTAGTCAATGGGCTAATGGTACCGGATGGGGTATGTAATATGTCAGATTTCAGAGTTGATGCTATGCAAGAAAAACTAGATTTAATTGATAAATTAGATGATGTTACAGTGTTTACCAATAATAATCAACAGTCTATTAACCCTACTAATTTAGCAGAAGTTTTAGATCAAGTTAGTAAACTTGAAGAGAAAGCAAAACAAGCTTTTTATCAAGATGAACAATTTGATCCAATTATCTATCAACTTATAGAAGAAACAGAACGCCAAGATAAATTAATAAATAATTTATCTAACAGGATTAATTCTGGATCAGAAGAATTAAGTGATTCAGATAATGAATATAAGGGGGTTATTATTGAAGATGTTTGAAGTTGAATTGCCTAAATTTTATCAAGAGGATAAAATTTCTGATTTCTTTATCCAGAATATTAATGATTTATCGGCTATTAAAAACAATGACTATTTTAATACAGATGCTTTAGAAGGCTTTATTAAAGTAGCTGATAAGTTAGAAGATTCAGTATTTAAATTCGTTAATATCCAGCAACAAAAAGTAGCTCATTTTTTGGCTTTAAAAAAGAAGTATGAAGAAAATAACGAAAAATTGAGAGAATTAAACGATCAATTAGTTATTGCTAAAGTTCAAAAACGGAGCTTTGGAAAAGAAGTAAATGGAAATGAATATGACGATGTAATTATAAAAGGATTATAAAAAGGAGCGTGTAATTTAAATGAGTGGATTTAAGAATTTAGGAATCACACCAGCAGAATTTATGAATACGGTACGGGCTAAATTGCCTAAAAATTATCAAGGACAGTTACCTATTGCAGAGAGAGGACAAACTAGTTTTACTGGCGTAGGGGAAATTTTAAGTCAAGATGAAAATTTTGCTAATGTTTGGCATAGAACAGCTATTAATTTAGTTGCAAAAATCTTGTTTAGAGAAAATAAAATTGTTAATCCGCTAGCTGAATTTGAAGGAGAGCTAATCACTACTGGTGACAAAGTAGAAGAAATGATTATTGATGCTGCTGAAACATTTATGTTTGATCCTTCAAAAGCTGAAAAGAAATTATTTGAACGTAGAGCACCAGAATTATTAGCGGCAATTCATAGCAGAAAACGTGATGTATCTAACTTAAAAACTTTACAAGACACAGTATTTACAGATATTTTCCGTGATGAAACACAATTAAATAGATATGTAATTGCTGTTACTCAATCTATGCTATCTGGAAATGAATATGAAAAATACTACGAAACTAAAAAATTAGTTTCTACAGCTGTTTATAAAGGATCAGTTAGAACTATTGATATGGGTAAAGCTTTGACTGCTAAACAAATGCAAAAAGCTATTTTACGCCATTCAAAACTGATGATCCATCCTAACCGTTTTTATAATATGGCATATGCAAATCAGACTAACATTAGAGGATATACTGGGATAAATATTCAAGCTGATTTTACAGAATTAAGAATGTTATTACCTGTAAATACAAGCGTTGATTTATCAGTTGATTTCTTTGCAGCAGCTTTCCATTCAGATGCGGTTAAATCTAATTTAGCTATTAAAGAAGTTGATTTCTTCCCAAGTATTTATGAATACACAAAGGATCACGTTGTAACAAATGAAGATATTGCGAAAGGATTTTTAAGTGATTATAACTTTGAAGTTGGCGATACTGTACCAGCTGGAACAGAAGCAAGCGAGGCTGCTTATCAAGATTCTTTGACAGGAGCGCAAGATATTGAACTAAAATTTGATGGTTCACGTATTCAAGCGGTTATTTTAGATAAACGTGCGTTGGTTATTAATCCACAAATTCCTGTTGAACTATCATCTACTGCTAACCCTCTAGGAAGATATACTCAAATTATTTTAAATGATAAACAAATTATGTCATATAGTTCATTTATGCCAGCTTGTGTAATTTTAGCAGATGAATTAGTTGATACAGTAGAACTAACATCTATTGCAATTGATAATAAACAACTGCCTGTAGATACTACAGGTCAAGTTAATATCCCTTATAGTGAAGAAACAGGGGCAGCAGCTAATGAAGTTTTTGGTGAAGATGATTCAGAAACTACGGAACAAGGAAAGGCTACTGAATTAGTAGATACTGATAAAAAGTCTAAAACAACTACAAAAAGAACAAAAAAAGACGATTCCAAAGAGGAATAAAGAATAAAGGATAATAAAAACCTCTTAGAGTTAATTTCTAAGAGGTTTTTTTAGGAGGTAGTTTTTTTTGGAAAATAATTCAGCTATAAAAATTTATGACAAGTACGGAGTTGAAACAGGACAACACTCGACTTTTTTAAGAGCGTATGGAGCTCGTCAAGAAGTTATTTTAGGTATATTAGATGAAACAAGTACAGACAATAATATGTCTAACGATTTCAAAGAATTTGAACGTATGCAGGCAGAAATATTAAAAGTTCAATTTCAAGATATGTTAATTAATTTATTTACCTATACTAATGTTCCACCAACTTTAAATATTGCACAGTTAGAAACAATGCTTAGAAATTTTGGCGGTGGTGTTTGTGTAGGAAAAGATGATTATGGAGACATAGTTATTTTAGGAAGATCAGATGAGTTAGGCTATAACTTATATGGCGATATTATGCCTTCGTATTTTGATTCTAATAACTATTTATCTAATAAAAAAGTAATTACGCCAAGAAACCTAAAAGGCGATTATGTAGTTTTTTATAATAAGCAGAGCTTTTTAGATTTTTATTCAACAGATTTTCAAATTGTTAATCATTATTGCAAGATGTTAGCAACTATTAAGGCAACAGAAAGAATGAATTGGTTACAAATGAGATCACCTTATTTTATAAAAGGTCAAAAAAATGGAGTTAGTACACAGATTTTTGCACAAAAATTAATGGCAGGTGATTTGTTTGTAGATATAGATGCAGATGCTAGTATTCAGGATAAATTAGCTAAAGTTGATTTAAGTGTTCCTGACAGAACGTCACCACTGCAAACAGCTTATAGAAATACAACAAATGAAATGCTAACGCTTTTTGGTGTATATAATAATCCAGATCAAAAAAAAGAACGAATGATTAGCGGTGAAGCATCAGCAAATAATCACGTTATAGAAGGTATGGGAGACATCTATTATAACGCAAGAAGACATGCGATTAATTTATTGAATTTGGCATTTGGAACCGAAATAGAAGTTCAGTGGAATAGTACAGTAGCTACAATGTTTAGAAATATTGCTAATTCTAAAAATTTAGGAGTTTAAGGAGGTAACTAGATTGAGTATTTCAGAAGAAAATATGAATAAACTAACAGAATTATCAGGGGCTCAATATCCTACACATTCTACTCAAAAGAAATTAGATCATGCTTTAAGAAGATTTAAATATAATTTTCCTTCTCTAAATTGGTGGGGAAATACTCCTATTGAGCCAACAGGAGCAGGCTTAACTTATTCTGAATCTATTACATGGATTAGGAACATGTTGCATCATTTGAGCGATTGGGCAGGTCAAATGAATGATGAATTAGATAAGTTAATTAAAGATTTGAATGACTTAGAACTTATCATAAAATCAGAGCTTGCAGATCAATTGCCGGATATTATTGATAAATTTAAATTATTCGGAATCATTGTTACAGGAAACAATGAACATCTATCGTTAGCTGCAACGCAAACAACGACTGTTAATAGTAAACAGTCAGTATTTACGTATGCTTTTAGAACAGAATGGGGATTTATTGAAGCAACTAAAACAAATCTAGCTAACGATATTTGTGATAAAAACAATGCTACATGGGCTATTAATTCTCGTGAAATAAGCAATGATGAAAAGCTTGATTTTGTTTTATTAATAAACAATATTCCTACACAAGTCAATAGACTATGGATTGTAAATAAAGAAAATTCTACTATAAAAAGTAATAAAGAATTATATTTCATTTATAAAAATCAGATTAGAAAAGCAGAGTTTGGCTATACTACTGCAAATAATCAAAGTCCTGTATCTTTAAACTTTGACAAATTAAATACTAACTACGAGCCTCAATGGATAGTAAATGTATTTAAACGAGTACCTAATAATAAAAACTACTTACATTATTTAACTACTGATTATAAGTGTTATGAGTATGATTTAGATACTGGAGAAGAAAAACTTTTATATGAAATCCCAATTGATAAACAAGATATTTTTGATCCTATTAGTGATGTTATTGAAGGAAAATCAACTATTTGGGCTATTACGTATAAAGGAACTACTAACAGATACTTAAAAGAAATGAATGGGTTATGTTTTGAACCTTGTTTTGATTCAGTAGAAATGTATGATATCTGGGAAAATCCTAAAAAACTTATTTTTACTGATAGATTTAGCGGAATTACTCCAGCTAATATGTATCAAAATTATGCTAATCATGATGAAAATGAAGGTGATAAATCTTTATTAAGTTCTTTTATTTTGAGTTATAAAGATGATTCTTATAATAATCTTTTGAAGATATGTGAATTATCACCGAAACATTTTGATAATAAAATTGTTTCTGGTAATTTAGATAAATATTTTAAGGATTCAATTTTAAAAGAGCTTTACAATAATAATTCTCTTGCTGATTTTCAAGGTTACTATATTTATGATGTTACCAAAAACATAGAAAATTTTATTGATGCACCGTTATATTTGCTAAATGATTCTAAAAAAGAAAATGACGGTGCAAAATTCTTACTAGAAAACTCTAAATTTACGGTGGAAGGCAACATAAGGACTTTTCATCAGAAATTATCAGTTGTTACAGCAGATAACGATTCTAAACGTACTTTAAGAGTTTTTGATCGTGTTATTTCTCAAGTAATAAATATAGGTGGTTTTTCTTTAAATAGTTTTTCTAGATGGTACGATAGCAGCAAACCAACTGTTACAGATAAAATAACACCTTTAACTCCTACTAGACATTTTGATTATCTTTCTTTAGCAGGCTCTCATAGAGTATTTAATGCAAAAGAATTTGAAAATGTATTTGATGATACACCTTTAAAAACATATAAATATTATGAACTACCTTTAAATAAAGATCATCCATTGTTTAGTGAAATGGAAAATAAAAATATTATAGTTGGAGTAACCAAAGGAACTAATTATGAAAAAGATTCTAGTAAATATGAGATAGTTATCAAATTAACTTATCAAGATGACTATGCAGAATTACAATTTAGAAGAGTAATGCGCTTTGAAAGAAGCGATAATGAAGGTAAATTTGGAGGAAGAAATAAAGCTAGTTATATAAGTCCGTGGGCATATGTTTACTATACTAAACCAGATGATAGTGCTCCTCCGGGTTATGAAAATAACCCTAATCAAGGGATAGATAAAAAGTTTCAAGATATTATTAATAATTTACAGCAACAAATTAATAATAATAAAAATGAAATCAATAATATAAAAAATGAATTAGGTGATATTAAAAAACAAATTAATAACATGAAGCAAGAAATCCAAGATATTAAAAATATGTTGAATAGTAATCAAGAAGCATTTAAGAAATTACTTCAACATCTGGAAAATATTCATGTTTGGCAACATACTGGCGATGATATTCTTAAAGGTAATTTTGCTCCGGGAATGGGAGTTGCTGGTGGTAATATTAATGTCTTTACCGGAAGTGCTGATGGAAACACTTGGATCAGAACAAATTCGGGTAAAACTGAAAATGATATTGTGGCAGGTGTGTAATTATGCCAATTCAAATAAAATTTACAGCATCTACCGATGCCAAAATAAAGAAGCAAGCTGATGGGATACCTTCATGGTATCCTAATCATGTAGGAGATAAAAATTATTGGTGGGGTGATGGAACCACTACTACAGATTATTTCTATTCAATAAATGGAAATGACATGTTCATTCAGTATGGGCAAAATACTTCGATATGGGCAGGATGTAGACATATGGTTCAATCTATCAGGATAACAAAACAAAAGGAAAACGATGACGGTAGTGTATATGTAGAAGGAGAAGTTGTTCCGATATTATATTCTAATCACAGAACTGATTATGCTATGGGTGGGGTTAGAGTTATTACTAATATTTATGTACAAGAAAAAATAATATGGACGAAAGAAGGAAATACTACTGACGAATTTCAAAAAGATTCTAACATTGTTATACCGTTTTCTACTACCGTTGCACCTAGTAAATATTATACAGGTACAGCGTTAAAGATAGTTACTAAATATCCTAATCACGAATTTTCTGATTCTACGATAATAACTGGATTGTCATTGTACAATCCAGCACCTCCTACTTATAAACCAATGGCAATTAGAAAATCTAATGTTTTTAAAACATTAAATAGGGCTAGCGGATTTATAAGGATAAGAAAAAGTAATAATTGGAAAGATATATCAGAAGAGACTTTGCCAGAAGGAGAGCCTAATAAAGGTAAGAACAGGATAAGGAAGTCAGGAGTATGGAGAAAACAAAGTAAAATAGGAAATTGAAGTAGAAATGGGCTGTTTTTACAGCTCATTTTTTAAGTTAGATAAAAAAATAGAAGAATACCAAAATGTTAAAAAAATATTAAATCGTATATTTATATATATTATATAAAAACCGAACGGGTAAGCGGTTACATATAAATATATAT